>OJSE01000060.1_pt1 | contig 144771 bp, 113 predicted proteins | sample 1599351 | NCBI WGS metagenome assembly OJSE01 (sample SAMN04168656, study PRJEB22393) | human gut metagenome | biome: human gut microbiome; feature: stool | host: Homo sapiens | collected 2014-03-17 | reverse complement strand
GGGTCAGCCCGTGGGAGGCCAGGGCGCCGCTGACCGGTGGACGGCACCGAGCCGTGCGCTTGAACTGAGAAGGGGGAGGCCTCGCGGCCTCCCCCTTTTTTGCGTTTATGGGGCGTAAATGACTCTATTACACCAGACGATCTTATCGTTTTTGGTATTGAGCCTTTATTTCAAGAAGATAAATCGAATAACAAGGGCAACTGCTATGGCCACAATGATCAAAAGCAGGAGTGTCAGTCGATGCTGCTTGCGTCGTTTACTTGACGAAATGAAGATCGATTTTCCTTGTTTTGGCGTTTCGAGATAGCGAGCCGAATGCGTCAAGGTTTGCTTTGGTCGAGGACCTCTTTGTTGATGAGCGGCGGATGCTTTCAGTGGCTCATCACTAGCTGCGCTGTTTTTAGATAATGGTGCGTCTTTCAGATATACAGGGTCTCCCGAGGCGACGCCCATATGTTTACGTCCCGTTTGGGCATCCTCGAGCGTTTGATATCGATTTCTCGTCACATACTCGGGCTCCGGATCATTAATGGGCTCTTGCGAGATGTGGGGGCGATGGAACCGTGGCGGCTGCGTGGAAGTATCTTCCCCCTGCGTCGGCATAAACATTTTGTTCTGGTTTTGGTCGTCCATGATGCCCTTTAGCTCGTTACCAACAACGTGTATGCGCTCATTGTAAGCCCCTTGTTATTTGTAGCTGGGGACATATTCGGTATTTAAGCTCTGGTTCAAAGAACCTTAACCTTACTAAAACCTGAGTCATACACACTTAGATATGCTTATAGTACTGGACTCAAAAAACTTTATAGTCGATGTATATATAAGCGCTGTGTGGGCATATATAAGAGCGTCAAAAGAAGTCCCAGTCACCTAGAAGATGGCTCGGCAGTCCTAAAAGGAGTGGTAAACATGGCAAGCATGGTTCCTTATCGTTCGGTTTTTGGCGTTCGTCCTTCTGCTAGCTCGCTGTTCGATCTGTTTGATGATATGACCGACCTTGCAAACAACTCGATTGCTTCCAAGGCGTTTCCCGTTGACGTTGAGGATAAGGGCGACGGCTATGAGGTCAAGGCCTATCTGACCGGTGTCGCCAAGGACGATATCGATGTCGAGCTCAATGAGGGCCGTCTGTCCATTAGCGTGAATGTCGAGGAAGACGAGGAGAACGAGGGCAAGAACTTCCTGCAGAAGGAGTTCAGCTCGTACAGCGCGACGCGTGGCGTGTATCTAAAGGACGCTTCGAGCGAGGGCCTCTCGGCTAAGTACGCTGACGGCATCCTGACCGTTACGGTTCCCAAGATCGTCGAAAAGAAGAACGTTACGAAGATCTCCATCGACTAACTTCGTTGGTGTTCTGCGCTATTAAAAGACAGCAAAAGGGGCTGGGAAGCGATTCTCGGCCCCTTTTGCTGTCTAGGACAGTTTATTGAATGGTTGCCGGCTGATACTGACTCGCAGGGCGTATCGAGAGTTTTCGCGATCCTTGGAGAAGGGTTGCGGAGCTGCCGACCTCGTCATCCAGGGTTGCGGCCAGAGCTTTGGCATAGCTTTTGACGGTAAGGCTCGGACGATTGTTATCTTGGCTGATATGCATGGCAATGAGCTGTTCGGTGCGATCGGTAACAAGTGCGCGCGCGGCTTCGGCGGCTTGGCCATTGGAGAGGTGTCCCCTTGCAGACAGGATGCGCTCCTGAAGAAAGCGGGGATATTCTCCCTCGCGCAGCATGGTCACATCGTGGTTGCTTTCGAGTGCGAGGACTCGACAATCTTTGAGGGTTTTCATGGCTTGGCTCGATAGCTCTCCGGTGTCGGTGGCAAACCCAATGGAATCATCGAGAGCATTGAATCGATAGCCGACCGGATTGATGACATCGTGTGATGTTGAGTAGGTTTGCACGTGGATGCCGGCAATGGACAGGGTGTCGCCGGGATCGAATTCCTCGACAGGCAGATGCGAAAGATTTTCTTTGTTCGAAAGAGTGCCCCTGCTGGCAAAGAGGGGGCCGTGCCAGTGCTTGCACCAGACATTGAGGCCCTTGATGTGATCGCTATGCTCATGAGTAATGAGAAGAGCCGAGACGTTGTCTGTCGAGAGCCCCAGTTCTGCCATGCGCTTTAATGTCTCGCGGCGAGACAGTCCGTCATCGACCATAATGAGCCCCTGCGGGCCCTCGATGAGTGCGCAGTTGCCTTTAGAGCCACTGCCGAGGATATGAAGGTGCAGACGAGACATAAGATTCCAAAGGATACAATGGGTGCGGACGAATAGAGGAGGAAGCAAATGCCTACGGTATCTCAGCATTATGGACACCATGCCGTGCCTGGGGCAGTCGATGAGACCCGGACGAGGCAGCAGGCAGCTCCTGTCGTGCTCATGGTATCAGGCGGCGCGGACTCGACGGCACTGCTTCTTATGGCGTGCACATCAAAGCTGGATATCCAAGACGGACGCGGTGTTGCCCCCATTGCTCGCGAGCGCCTGCATGTGCTGCATGTAAACCATCATCTGCGCGGCAAGGCGTCCGATGGCGACGAGGCCTTTGTGCGTGAGCTTTGCGCGAAATATGGTTTACCGCTGTGCGTGGAGCACGCTTATTTTGATGGGGAGTCGGGCAATATTGAGGCCGCGGCCCGCGAGGTGCGCTATGCCGCGGCGCGGAGGTATGTTCGCGAGCTCTGCGCCCAGACGGGGGCACCGCGAACGGCGGCTCGTATCTGCACCGCGCACACGTCTTCGGATCGCGCGGAAACGTTTTTGATGAACGCGATTAAGGGTTCGGGGCCCGCTGGCCTATCGAGCATTCCTCGCCGGAGGAATATCGTGGTGCGTCCCTTGCTCGACCTAACTCATGGCGAGCTCGTGGGCTATCTACAGGTACATGGTCAGCCGTGGCGTGAAGACGAGAGCAATGAGGATATCTCGTATCTGCGAAACTACGTGCGCCATCGAGTGATGCCGGTGGTGGCGCAGCGCAACGCGAGCGTCTGCAAGACGATTGGCGCCGCCTGCGAGATCTTAGGCGATGAGGACGCGTTTTTGTCTCAGCTTTCGGCACAGGCGTTTCGAAGCTGTCTGCGTAAGGAGGCGGCGGGCGCGCTGGTGCTCGATGCCAGGCGCCTTGCTGCGGCCGAGGTGGTAATCGCGCGGCGCATCGTGCGACTGGCGATTAAGCGCATCGATCCGGACGCTCGTCCAGAGATGCGACATGTGGAGCGAGTCCTTTCCTGCGTTGCCGAGGGCGCCGGCTCGGTCACGCTTCCGGCGGGGATTGACGCACGCATTGAGTTTGGCATGCTGGCGTTCAAGGCGCCGGCGGCTCGCGAGGGCCTGGTCGCGGACTGGGTTACCGTACCCGGTCGTTTGCCGTTGGGCGGGGGACGTATGCTGGTCACAGAACCGATGGCCGTTGAGCCGAGATGCGATATCGTGCGCCGCGCCCGTGAGCTTGCAGCTGCCGGGGAAGTGACAGCTTTGGTAGACGCGGCTGCCCTGGGTTTTGCCGACAGCGATAGTGAGCGGATCCTGGCGGGCTCGCGTGGCGAGATCCCTGCCGAGGCGCGATTGGCGCGCCTGTGGGTGGACGGTCCTGCACCGGGAGACGTGATGTGCCCGTTAGGGATGAGTGGTCGAAGCAAGAAAGTATCCGACTTGCTAGGTGAGGCTCGCATTCCCGTTTCCGAGCGCGCCGGCGTGCCCATGGTGAGGACGGCGCCGGGGGGTGCCGTGGTGTGGGTCGCCGGAGTTCGCGCGGACGAGCGTTTTAAGTGCACGGCCGCAACGCGCGTGGCATATCTGCTCCGCGTGGTCGATGCGGAATAGCGTCCCACGCCTGCTATTCTGTGCGACGTTGACGGTATTCCCGCGCTGATGGCGCACGGGCTGGTAAATTTACCCTGTGCGCTGCTAGAATGTGTAGTTCGCGTCCATACGGCGGTGTGTGGGCGATAAGCACAAGAAAGGGTTGTCATGGCTTCTCAACATCCGGATATCGAGAAGGTTCTGTTCACGCAGGAGGATATCGACGGTATCGTCTCTCGCCTGGGCGAGGAGATTACGCGCGACTACGCGGGTAAGGATCTGGTGCTGATTGCGGTCCTGCGCGGCGCCGTGGTCTTTATGGGCGACCTGATGCGTAAGATCGAGCTGCCGACCAACATCGATTTCATGGCTGTTTCGAGCTACGGCGACGGTGTGAAGTCCTCGGGTATCGTGCGTATCATTAAGGACCTGGATATCGACATCCGCGGTCGCGACGTGCTGATCGTCGAGGACATTCTGGACTCGGGCCTGACGCTCAAGTATCTGATGAAGAACCTCGAGAGCCGCAAGCCCGCTTCTCTGGAGGTCGCCGCCTTCCTGTGGAAGGACGTTGAGGACCGCGTCTCGGCCATCACGCCCAAGTATGTTGGAACCCATTGCCCCGATGCCTTTGTGGTGGGCTACGGCCTCGACTATGCCGAGCGCTATCGCAACCTTCCGTATCTGGGCATTTTGAAACCGGAGGTTTATTCGTAAGATGCCCGACGACCGTAACGATAACAATTCCCAGACTCCCCGGGAGCCTAAGATCCCGGGGATGCCCGGAGGCAAGAAGCCCACGCGTACGGGCTGGTTGTATTTTATTTTGGCTTGCGCGCTTCTGGGCTACGCCTTCTTTAACATGGGCTCCGGCTTTGCCAATTCCAGCAATACCGTTAAGCTCGCGACGAGCGAGATGGTGAGCGCCATCAAGCAGGATCGCGTCGAAGATCTGACCTATACGGTTCAAGACGGAAGCGTGACGGGTCATTACTGGAAGACGAAGAAGGACAAGGGCGATACGAGCGAGCTCAAGAGCTTCTCCTCGACCTATGTCGGCTCCGATTCGCTTGCCGAGCTCATGGCGGAGCACCCCGATACCAAGTACATCGTCAACACCAACGATCCCGATTTTTGGGGCGACTTGGCGATGAGTGTGCTTCCGACGATCGCCCTTATCGCCATCATGTTCTATTTTATGCGCCAGATGATGGGCGCCAACAACAGGAACATGCAGTTTGGCAAGACCAACGCCAAGACCAACGAGGCCACACGCCCCAAGGTCAAGTTTGAAGACGTTGCCGGCGTGGACGAGGCAGTCGAGGAGCTCGAGGAGATCCGTGACTTTTTGAGCGATCCGGATCGCTATCGCAAGCTGGGCGCCAAGATCCCGCGTGGCGTGTTGCTGGTTGGCCCTCCGGGCACCGGTAAAACGCTGCTGGCCAAGGCCGTTGCCGGCGAGGCGGGCGTGCCGTTCTTTAGTATCTCGGGTTCCGACTTTGTCGAGATGTTCGTAGGTGTCGGCGCCAGCCGTGTGCGTGACCTCTTTAAGGAGGCCAAGTCCCAGGCCCCGTCGATCATCTTCATCGATGAGATCGATGCCGTGGGACGTCAGCGCGGAGCTGGCTTGGGCGGCGGTCACGACGAGCGCGAGCAGACGCTCAACCAGCTGCTGGTCGAGATGGACGGTTTTGAGGAAAGCGAGTCGGTCATCCTGATCGCCGCGACCAACCGCCCCGATATTCTGGATCCGGCATTGCTGCGCCCCGGTCGTTTTGACCGCCAGGTCACGGTCGACCGCCCGGACGTAAAGGGTCGCGAGCAGATTTTGCGCGTGCATGCCGAGAATAAGCCGATGGACGAGGACGTTAAGTTTGAGAAGCTCGCCCAGATGACCGTTGGCTTTACCGGTGCCGATCTGGCAAACCTGCTCAACGAGTCTGCGCTGCTGGCCGCTCGCCGCCATCGTTCCGTGATTTCGATGGACGAGGTCGAGGAGTCGATGGAGCGCGTGATTGCCGGACCGCAACGCAAGGGTCGCGTGATGACCGAAGCCGAGCGCACCACGATTGCTTACCACGAGAGCGGCCATGCTCTGGTGGGTCACATCTTGGAGCACTCCGATCCGGTCCACAAGATTTCGATTGTCAGCCGCGGTCAGGCTCTGGGCTACACGCTGCAGCTTCCGCAGGAGGATCACTTCCTCAAGACTAAGAACGAGATGCTCGACGAGCTTGCCGTGTTCTTGGGCGGCCGCGTTGCCGAGGAGCTCATGTGCGACGACATCACGTCGGGCGCGAGCAATGACCTGGAGCGCGCGACCAAGATGGCGCGCGAGATGGTTACGCGCCTGGGCATGAGCGAGGAGCTGGGCACGCAAGTGTTTGGCGAGGCGCAGCATCAGGTATTCCTTGGTCGCGATTACGCCGATCACCAGGATTACTCCGAGGAGACGGCGCGCCGCATCGATATCGAGGTTCAGCGCATCATGCGCGAGGCCCATCGTCGTGCGGTCGAGATTCTGGATGCCCGTCGCGATCAGCTTGATCTGATGGCAAAGGTGCTGCTTGAGCGCGAGACCGTCGAGGGCGACGCCGTGAACGCCCTGCTCGACAACGAGTGGGATGCCTACCTTGAGCGCGAGGGCGATATCCTGGCGGCCAAGGAGGAGCGCAATGCCAAGGCGGCCGGCATGCCGACCAAGAAGCGCGTGCCTCGTATGAGCGAGGAGGAGCTGGCGGCTGATGCCGCGGCTTTTGCGCAGGCGGCTATGCAGGAGGATGCCGAAGTCGCATCTGATGATGCCGGCGATGACCGTGCCGTCAACGCTGATACCGACACCGACAAATAGTCCTTCTAACAAAAGCCTCCGCCGGGAAACCTGCGGGGGCTTTTTCTTTTAAGCGATATGGGGCCATCTGTTGATTGGGGACAGACTTAAATGAGCGTTTTCACGCATTTAAGTCTGTCCCCAATCAACATTGCTGCGGCACTTTGCTCGGCTAAAGCGTACAATAGCGCCTATGCGAAAGGGGAACAGATGATCAACGAAACTATGTATGCTCGCGGTGCGGAAAGCTCCATCATCCGCGAAATCTTTAGCTACGGTCTTGAGCGCAAGGCGCAGATTGGTGCGGAGAACGTATTCGATTTTTCGCTGGGCAACCCGAGTGTTCCGGCGCCGGCTGCCGTGGCGGAGTCCATTAAGAAGGCCTTGGGGCTGCCGAGTGATCAGTTGCACGGCTACACCCCCGCTCCGGGCCTACCGCAATGTCGAGCAGCCGTCGCCGAATCGCTCAACCGCCGCTTTGGAACGAACTATGAGGGTAAGGACGTCTTTATGACGGTGGGTGCTGCGGCTTCGCTCACCTGCACGCTCAACGCCGTTACGAACCCGGGCGAAGAGGTTATTGTTATCGCCCCGTACTTTCCGGAGTATCGCGTTTGGATTGAGAAGGCCGGCTGTACGTGTGTTGAGGCGCCTGCTGATGAAGACACGTTCCAGCTGAGCGTGGACAACGTGCTCAAGGCGATCACCGACAAGACGGCAGCCGTCATTATCGACTCGCCCAACAACCCGACCGGTGCCGTATATACGCGCGACACGCTGACGCGACTGGCCAATGTTCTGCGCGAGGCCAACGCTCAGCGCGATCCCGAGAATCCGATTATGCTCATCTCGGATGAGCCGTACCGCGAAATCGTGTACGGTGCCGAGGTACCTTGGGTGCCCTCGATCTACGAGCACACCATCGTGTGCTACTCGTATTCCAAGTCGCTGTCGCTGCCGGGTGAGCGCGTGGGGTGGATCTTGGTTCCCAACACCAATCCGCAGGCTGCCCGTCTGATGCCGGCTGTTGCGGGTGCTGCCCGTACGCTGGGTTTTGTGTGCGCACCGGCACTCTTCCAGCGCGTGATCATCGATTGCATCGATGAGCCGAGTGATGTCGGGGCCTATGCCCGCAACCGCACGGCGCTCACCGATGCTTTGACAGACTACGGCTATACCTATGTTGAGCCGGATGGCGCGTTCTACCTATGGGTGAAAGCATTGGAGCCCGATGCGAATGCGTTTTGCGAGCGCGCAAAGAAGTATGAGTTGCTTGCGGTTCCCTCGGACAGCTTTGGTATGCCGGGCTGGTTCCGCCTGGGCTATTGCGTGAGTTACGAAACGATTGTCAATTCGCTACCCGCTTGGAAACAGTTGGCGGACGAGTATCGTTAAAAGTAAAGCGCTCTGCCTACAATGTTTTACGTGAAACGGGGTTTGGTGTTAAGCCAGACCCCGTTGTCATGGACGTTGTGTCTTTGGGATGGAGTGGTTTTACGACTATCGAAGGCTATGCGTACAATGAATATAAGCGACGGCCGTGCCAGATAAGGAGACCTGATGCCCTACCTGCTTTCTTGTGACATTCATACCCATACGATGTTCTCTGCGCATGCATATTCGACCATTGAGGAGAATGTGTACTGGGCGGCAGAGCGTGGCCTGCAGGTGCTCGGATCTGCCGACCATCTGAGCTCTATGGTTACGGCTTGCCCCAATGACCTGCGCAGTTACCAATTCTTTATCAACCAGGATATCTGGCCGCGCATTTGGAGCGGCGTGCTGGTGCTGCGTGGTGCCGAGGCCGATATCGTTTCGCTGGACGGAAGCCTGTTTGGCGGGGACACTCCTGTCACGCTCGATATCGCCGGCGATTCGTACAACCGTCAGCATTCACTGTTCGATTTGGTTACGCGTAATTTGGATTATTTGGTTGCGAGCGTGCATAATCCGCAGATTGCCGAGGGCGCGACGCTGGCCCAGACGACCGAGATGTATATCAATGCCCTGGAGCACCCCAAGGTGTTCATGCTGGGTCACACGGGGCGTTCGGGCGTGCCGTTCGATATCGACGAGGTGCTGTTGGCAGCTAAGGCCAAGCACAAGATTATCGAGATCAACAACCATAGTCTTGAACACGGTGTCGACACTGAGCATTGGGCCGTATGCCGCAAGATTGCCGAGCGCTGCGCCGAGCTGGGCGTGGGCATTGGCGTTTCGACCGATGCGCACATTGGCATGGCAATTGGTAAGCTCGATTACGCTCGCAAGATGCTCGACGAGATTCACTTCCCGCTGGATTTGATCGTGACGCGCGACCGCGAGACGCTACTGCGCGAGATGGCGGCAGCCGGCGTGTGCGATCTGCGCAATGGGATGTAGCGGAGTTTATAAACCAAGCGAAGGGGGCGGCCCAGGCGGGTCGCCCCCTTTCTTGTCCCAAAAATCTACTGAGGTTGGTTAGCGGCGTTCGAGGACCGCTACGGTTTCAACGGTATCTTCGTCAACCCGAGAATTTTTCTCGGAAACATATTATGTCGTTTCCAAGCGGTTGAACTCTTTGACGCCGAGTGCATCATAAGCCTCTTCGGGCAACGTAGGATAAAAGGATACGGGGCACTTGAAGCGCACACGCGTCACAATCGTGTCACCCTTCTTCGGGTTTGCGTCAGGATTTATCTCAACGCTATCCACTACCTGCCGCAGAATCTCCTTCTTACGCACAGGGTCATACTCGTCGAAATGCTCACGAAACTCGTCAAGCATCTCGTATATGCGAGCAGTCGTCACTTGCTTCTCCTTGGCGCTCTCCAGCTTCGAGTTTGCGTCATCGAACGCAGTCTCGATGTCTGCGTACTCGTCATATAGCTTATCGAGCCGCGCCTGCATATCCTCGTACTTACGCTCATAGCTACGGTCGGACACGTCCAAAGAATCGAGCTTGCGGGACAGCATGCGCCTTGCCGCCTTGTTGTTGTCCAGTGCCTTGCATATGCGTTCCACGTCCGCTTCCAGCTTCTCAATATCCACAGCGGCATCAAGCTCGTCGCGCACACGCTCTTCGAATACATCGGAGTAGGCGGCACGTGCTATGACCTCGATTACTTCTCTGTCGATGTACTCTTGCTTGAACTGGCGGGTAAACGTGCAACTTGGCCCGAACTGTTTCTTGCTGTACTTGCAGGCGTACGCGTAGGTGGACTTGCCTACGGTCCCGTCCTTCTTTCGCTTTCCGCGTGAGACGTTGGCAATCATCTTGCGCCCGCATACCGGGCAGATGAGCATTCCCGTGAGAAGATGCACGTGCTCGCCAGTCTTTGCTTCCGGGAACGGATGAGACTCCTCGGCCATGCGCTCCTGCGCCGCGTTCCATGTAGCCTCGTCAATGATGGCCTCGTGCTCTCCATCGTACACGTCATAATCGGACTGCTTAATCATGCGGTATTCGTTGCGCTTGCCCTTGACGGGTGTCGTCCTGCGACGTCCGTAAGCAATTTTTCCAATATATACAGGGTTGCACAGTACGTTCTTTAGAAACGTCGGGACAAAGTGCTCGTACTTGCCGTTCCCACGGACATTCTTACGGTATCCCTGCGCATTAAGCCAAGATGCGAGCGCCATAACGCCCTTGCCGTTCTTGGCGTACTCGCGGAATATGATGCGAACGATTTCCGCCTCGTCCTCGTCGATTTCCAGATGCCCCTTGCCCTTTTCGTCCTTGACGAGCTTATAGCCATAGGGGGCTTGTCCGCCATTCCACTTTCCCTCGCGGGCCTTCTGCTCGCGCCCAGCCATCGTCTGAACAAGGATGTTTTCACGTTCCATTTCTGCGAACGCCGACATGAACGCAATCATCATCTTGCCCATCTGGGCTTCGCTGTTGATGCCATCCTTGACACAGACGAGGTTTGTTCCGTAATCCTGCATAAGCTGAAGCGACGAAAGTGCGTCTGCTGCGTTACGCCCGAAACGGCTCAGCTTGAACACAAGAACATAGTTCACGCGAACACCGGATTTTATCTCTTCCATCATCTCTTGGAAGTGGGGACGCCCGGTGATGTTCTTACCTGAATATCCATCGTCAATATATTCGTGCAAGATGCGCAGGTTATTTCGCTTTGCATAGTCGCGCAGGTCGTACAGCTGCGCCTCGATTGATTCCCCATTCTCCACCTGCATCTTCGTGGAGACGCGAACATACAGGAAGCAGGTTTTTGCCTTGTCGGCCACCCCCTCGCGTAATTCTTTATTTGTACTCATGAAAATCCACCTCGGTTATTACTGTGTATTTGCCTGAGACTTAATAAGTGCTTTCAGCTCATCGTTTTGACGGTCGAGTGTGTCGATGCACTCTTGCAAGTATTTATTCTCCTGTTCGAGGTCGTACACCTTGCGAATGAGGAAAATCAGAAATGGAGCCGGCTTGCGGTCTCCAATCTCCCAATGTTGCAGCGAGCGTAGAGGGATTCCAAAATGCTCGCAAAACTCGGAGCGCTTCATACCGTACAGCTCGCGCATGTGTTTAAGCTCCTCGGCTGGAGTCATGCTGCCTGTGTTCTCATCCATTGAAATCACCCCCATTTAAGTAGAAATTATGTGCCCAAACGTGTATTTTATCAATAGCCTATGGGTGTATATAGGCAATAACAGCGACCTATGGGCGCACGAAAAAGCCCGGCACCTATTCGTACCGGGCTTTCACAAGTCGAGGCCGTAAATCAATTCAATCGCCCACGTGCTTGTCCAGTGAAACCTTGAGAGCTTCGAGGATATCAATAATCACATAGAGCTGTTCCGTCGTGCATGAATCAAGCAGATTCTGTATGTGTTCCGACGCAACCGTCTTGGAAAATCGTGGGGTGTCGTAAAGCAGAGCATCCGTCTGCACCGAAAGAGCCTCCGCAATGTTTACGAGAACCGGAAGGCTCAGCTTGGTGTTCCCGGTCTCGATGTGGCTCATATGCGTTGCAGAAATGCCCACCTTCTCGGCAAGAGCCTCCTGCGACAGACCGCATGCCTTGCGATAGCGGCGTATGCGCTGTCCTATTTCGTAGTATTTCATCCTCTAACCGCCCATACAATTCATCTGCTTTTGAATCGTATGGAGATTGTGTGTATAATAGAATATACTGTATGGGCTAAATTCTGCTCATATACTTCATGTTTTCCAATCCCGCGCGTATCATAGTGCCCGTCTGTAGAGCGCATCCTGACCGATGCGTCGAGAGGGAAGACGACTATTTGCGACATGGAGGTATCAATATGAAAAGAAGGGCGTTTTTCACCGCTGCGGCGGCATGCCTGCTCGCCGTCTCAATTTCGGGCTGCGGCAGCACAAATGGAAATGACAACGCAGGGGATTCCGCACGGTCTGAACCAGAAACGAATGAAGCCATACCGGCATCAAACGCTTTTGGACATAAAAGCGTTTGGATGCAGTACGGCGACGACCAAATCAGCAAAGACACGGGTGTCGAGCGCATACTTGTCTTCGACGGTAAGGGGAATGTTACCGTATACGACACGGAGGGCATTTGCCTGAATGGCGGAACATCCTATGAAGGCGTCACATTCGGCGACCTCGACGGGTTGTCAGACGATGAAATCATCGACCTTGCAAAGGAAAAAGACCGCGAGCGGTTTGACGCCACAAAGCAGTCAGCCATCGACGAAACGAATGAAGACATAGAAAGCTTCGCCGGTATGCCCGACCATATCAAAAACGCAGAAGAGGGGCAGAAGGTCAATGAGGCGGCTGAGTACCAAGAGCCGAAGGCAGTGCCGTTTACGCTTAAACTTGAAACGGACGGCACGGGAAATAGCGCCGCATCAGAAACGCTCAGCTTCGAGCACCAGTCTCTGAACAGCTCGCATTTCTACTCAGGCTCACATATCGGCAGCCATCCCGACAGATACGCGGACGAGGCGCTTTACAAGACCGAGCAAGTGGACATCAAGCTTTTTTCTCCAACATACTCTACCACCTCGATAGTTTACGACACGACATTCGGCGGTTACTCCGGCCTCGCCACCGTCGTGAACGAGGGGCACGCGGGCTTCACGTGGGACACCCCCGATACCGAAGGGATAGAGGTGGACTAGGCAATCGATACGCACGGATATAGCCCGATTGCAGCTCGGGCTATACCCGTGAAATAGAAAGGAGCAAACATGGAGGAACAGGCAAGTTTGTTGCCAGGCGTTGCCACGGCGCACGATTTGATGCATAGGGTGGTTGCCCTTCAGCAACGCATCAACCAGCTCACCACTCAGTTTGCCACCAAGACGGAAAAGAAGACTAAAAGGCACCCTGTCCTCTACGCAATCGGTGGGTTCCTCATCGCGTTCACGCTCATAACGAGCACCCCATTGAGGGTGCTCACATTCCCTGTCACCATGCCGTTTTTCCCAATTGGGGGTATGGAGCTTCAGACGACGGTCTGGAACGTCGTGAACCTCATCGTCTCAGCTATCATCGGTGCGATTCTATACAAGGTCATAGCGAAGACAGCGGACAAAAGCCGCTCCCAGATAAATGCCGCGATTGACCAAAGCAACCAACAAGTTGAAGCCAACAACCAGGCCCTAGCCCAGAGCATCGAGCAAACCAAGCAGGAGATTTTCGCCGTACAGCAGCAATGGGCTTCGCAGGTCGCCCCGTGGTACCCCATGGATTACGACAGCATCGAAGCCGTGGATTTCTTCCTTGCTGCCGTGCGCAACCATCGCGCCACCACCGTGCAGGAGATGGTCAACCTCTACGAGACCGAGATGCACCAGCGCCGCATGGAAGCGGGCCAGCAGCAGATTCTCAACCAGCAGCGCATCGGCAACATGCTGCAAATAGGCAACCTGTTCATGCAGGGGCAGATTCTCAATCAGGCTCAGCAGATTAACGCGAACACCGCCAGTGCGAGCGGCAACCTCGACTGGATGGCTCGCGCGATGGGAAAGCGCTAAGTAATGACGCGGTTGACATAGCGAGGCAACTCGAAACCACCATGAAAGAAAAGGGGATGGATAATGAACGGATTATCCCAGTGGGCGCGCTCGCATAAGCCCCAGGTTGCAGCGATAGCCGTTGCGATCGTTGTTGCGATCGTTGTTGCGATAGCCGTGGCAAGTGGGGCGTTCGCAACGTCCGAGCAACAACCAGAGCAGCAGGAGCCAAGAACCGTCGATGTGACCCTCAGCGTCACGGCCGACCACGGCTGGGACGAGAACTCCACACCCGCCATCGCCCATATCGAGGGCAACGACGTGGACTTCTACCACGCGGTGACCCCCGATGCCGATGGCAACAAGGGCACTTCCACGGTCGAACTCGCCGAGGGCGACTACACCGTGAGCTTCGTCAGCCCCGTCAACTCCGACGGTTCCGCATTCGACATCTACGACACGGGCGCTCCCGTCGACATCACCGTCGACGCCGACGCGAAGACCGCACCTGCGGTCAACTGCCCTATGGCGCAGATTCCCGCCGACAAGGTCACCGACGATATGCTCGCGGACATCGTCGACAAGACCAAGGACGCCATCAAGAAGGGTGACGAGACCCTGAAGGGCGACGCTGGCACGGGCATCCTCGACAAGCTCGACGGCAACGTCGCCAAGAACCCGAACGCGAGCGACAAGACCAAGCAGGAGGCGACTGACGCCGACAAGGACGTCGATGTCAACGACAAGCCTGCCCAGACGACCCCGTCTGCCAAGAACGATGGCAATAAGGCTGACAACAGCAACGCTGGTTCCCAGTCTTCCAGCAACGGTTCTTCGAACTCTGGCAATTCTGGTTCGGCTTCCAGCAAGCCTTCTCAGTCCAACCAGCCTTCCAAGCCTGCCCATACCCACACTTGGGTGAACCATACGGCTGCCCGTAACGTCTGGGTGAGCAACTGGGTCGACGTACCCGACTACGGCACTCAGCAGGTCGCTGTCGGCACCAAGTACATTTTCGCATATGACGGCTACACCACTACGGATAGCAATGACGCTAAATGGCACAGTGTGGCACTCATCAAGCAGGGTGTGCCTAACAATTACCGTATCGAGACTATCTACGAGACCCAGCAGGTTCAGACTGGTTCCCACAAGGAGGACCACGGTTACAACAAAACCGAAACCTACGTGGACTACGTGTATTGCAGTTCGTGCGGTGCTCGTCAGTAACGGGTGACATACCTGTTAATAACAGTGATACCGTCACGGCACGTACGTCCGTTTTCCGAACAAGGGGAGCATCCGTTATACGGGTGCTCCCCTTTATTTTTACGCGAAAGGCGATAGCAGGTCGCGGCGCTGCCGCGAACCATCAAGGGAATCATAAACGAGGCTTGCCATCGTAAACACGACTTAACGAACGCAAGCCGACAATTCAAAGCCCTGAGAGGCGATTTAAGACCCCGAAACAGACGCGTTGGCATTCCCGTACCGACAACCAAACCAAATCGCTTATAGGTATAAATCAGAGCCTCTGCCCCATACAACCGACTCACGTCGGCGAGAGCCGAAAACGCAAAACCATATAACGAAAGGGGAGGACTCAACATATGCGCTACTTCACATCAGACCTGCACCTGGCACACCCGTTCGTCGCCGCGACGCGCGGTTTCTGGAAGCCCGGGATGCGTCCCGACCGCGACACCATCGAGACGCCTGACGGCTTAAACCGACTGCGACGCGAGCTGTCGGAATACCGATTCAACGAGATGGTCGACACGGAGGCCCATGACAGGCTCATCATCAGGCGCATCAACGCCGTATGCGGTAAGAACGACGACCTCTACATCGCGGGCGACCTGTCCGCCGGCGGCCACAAGAGCCTTCGCCGTGCCCTATACCTGCTCGACGACCTGAACGTGCCTCACTCACGCATCCACCTGATACTGGGGAACCACGATGGCTTCCACATCCGAAACACCAACGCGTACGACTTCGCGTCCGTCTGCATCGGTTCCATATCGGACAACCTGTTCATGACGCTTGCGAACGGCATGCCCGCCATCATCTCGCACACGCCGCGCAAGGCGTACATCGGGCAGGGAGTCGAGCTAGAGAACGTAGCATCGAACTCGCTGGACAAGGCGTTGCTGAGATATGCGCCCGACGTACCTGACGGCATCGTCCTCCCGAGCAAGGGGAGCATCCGCATAACGTGTGCTCCCCTTGTTTTTTGCCCAGATGCTCCGGAATACCGCGAAACAGAATCAGCAATAGCGCACCGACCTTTGAAGGGCTTTTCGAGGTCTTTCGGTGGGCTGTTCTGAGACCTTTTCGCGCCCCTGCCCGAACAAAGCCCCTGCGAAGGTCTTTTGCCGGGCTGTGCTGGGCCCTTTTCGCGCCCCTGCCCGAACGGAGCCCCTGCGAAGGTCTTTCGGAGGTCTTTCGCTGGGCTTTGGGTGGGCATGCGTGAAAGACGCCCGCGGCGTCGGGTGCCTCTGAAACGAAGACAAGGAGGTACACGATGGACAAGGAGCGTCTTGAACCCAACAGCCCCCAGGAGGAGGCCATGTGGAGGGCGCAGGTGCTCAGGCACACCGCCCGCATCTGCTCGGCGAAGGCCAAGGAGCTTGAGCGCATGGCGAAGGTGGACGGCAACGCCCCCATGCGCGACAGCGGCACCCTGAAGGACGTGCTCAAGCGCATCGACAACGTGATGGAGTGGCGGTTCGTGAACGCGCTGGGCGAGGTCGTGCTCGACGGGGACATCCTCGCGGAGAGCATCGACTGCGAGACCCTGCGCACCATGCGCTACTGCGTGGCGGAATACCTCAAGAGAATCGAGGAGCGGGAAGAGGAGGAGAGCGATGAGTGACTACGGCATCAAGACCTACGCCGACCTTGCCGAGACGTGCGGCGGAATGGTGCTCGCGAACGAGATTGCCAACCGCCCGCTCGAACCCGTGAGCGGGGACTGGGCACCGTGGGAGGAGATTTTCCAGTGGTACATCGTGCAGGACCCGTCGTTTATCATGGAGCACACCGACGAGCCGGTGTTCCACGACGAGGAGCTTGACCTGTACGTGTGGGGAATCACGCACTTCGGCACCAGCTGGGACTACGTGCCGGCACCTGAAATCCATTGAGAAAGGGAGCAGCTTGACGCTGCTCCCTCATCTTTTCGGCTACTCGCCGAACTGCGTGTCCTTGTCCGCCGACCTCGGCGTGCTTGGGCTGACACTTCGCGCCCTGGCATAGCGCGCCTGCATGGTCTTGGCGTGTGCCTTGGTCTCGCGCGCGTCCTCGTCGGACAGCGCCTTCTCCGCCGCCTTGAGGCGCTTCTCGGCGTCCCACATGCTCCTGCGGGACTCGTAGACGCGCCTCTCCGCCTCCTCGCGCTGCCTGCGGCGCTCCTCGTCAAGCGCCTCCTTAATCATCATGCGCAGCATCATGGCTGTCATGTCGGCCATCATGCGGGACACGGGGTCCTTGGCGTTGCACCCCGCCTTGGCGAACACGTGCATGCCGGCCAGAAGCCCCGGGCACGGGCTTTGCAGGGTGTCGCGTGCCTCCTTGGAGGCATAAAACTCGCGCCTTGCTGCGTCCACGTCCTCGCGCAGCTTCGCCAGCTGCTCGTCCGGGTGGTTCCGCGCCTCGACAATCTGCTGATAGCGCTCGTCCATGAAGGGCTTGCCCTCCTCGCGTGAGCGGTGGATGTGCGCCTTCTGGAGGTCGGACGCCATCTCCGACACGTACGCCCGGTCGAGGTCGTACACGTCGAGAGCGAAATCCGCAGAGGGCTGTTCTGCCGGTTCCGCCGTCTCGGGCACGTCGGGAATGACTTCCGGTGCCGGGGCGTCCTGCTCGGGCACCTCAAGCTCGCGCTGCTTCGCCTCGAAGCACGCCTCGATGCCCTCGCGGGTCAGGTCGTCGGCGAGGTTGGAGGCACGTCGCTTGCGGGTACGGCGCTTCGGTCCCCACTCGTCCACAGCCTTGTAGGACCATCCCGTCGTGACCTCGCCGGTCTTCCTGTCGGTCTTCGTGGTCTCCTTCAGCGTCACGCCGCTCAACTCAAGATTGCGCCTGAACTCGTCCAGCGTGCTGGAGCGGTCGCGGGCATTCGCCACCCTGTCGCCGAGACGCCGGTCGAAAGAACCGGGCTGGAACGTCTCGCGCTTCTGCTCCCAGAGGGACATCTCCTTGTCCGCCCCGAGCACCGAGAAACCATTCTCACGGCTCAGCTCATCATTGACCGCCTTCACACGCGGAGCGTAGAGGCTCGTGTCCCCCTTGTTGATGACCTGCCCGGTACGGGCGTCGTGGTTCGCAATGGTCGCGTGCGCATGCACGCAGCCTCCCTCGCCGTCCACGTGCATGGTGACCCAGCACATGGAATCGGGGGCAAGCTCGTGGCACAGCGTGTACGCGTACTCCATGCCACGCTGGATGTCGTCGGCCTTGCTCGGGTCAAGCTCGTCGGTCGCCCATGAGATGCGCAGCTCGTAGCCCTCGTTAACCGCGTTCGGGTGGCGATGCTTCTGCCCCTCGCAGTAGACAATGAAATCCCCTCTTGAGGCGGCGTCACCCATCTGCGCGGCGATGCGGTCCGTGCCGTTTTCCAGATGAGCGCGTCTGCGCTTTCCCTCGCCGAACTCGGTGTACGACATACGCCCGCGCACGTTCGGAAGCGACTGCACATGCGTCGTTGACATCAGACATCACCTCCCGTCTCCACGTACGCCTGCAAATCCGCACGCAGTCCATCGACTTGCGCCCGGAGCTTGTCCACCGAATCGCGGAACTCGCGGAACGCTTCCGCCTCGTCCTTCGTCCTCATTTCCTCACGCGCCGCGTCGAGCACTCCCATGCCGCTCAAGCGCCGGTTGCGTGCGCGGGCAATCTGATTCATGTTGACGCCGATGCGGTTCAGCTCGACACGGACACGGTCCAGGGCCGGGACGTCCAGAACCACCTCGCGGCTGGGCGGCGCGTACCGACTCGCGTACAGCTCACCGCGAAGAAAATTGGAACGCGAGCACGTCCCGCGCTGCTCGTCCAGCAGGGAAAGCTCCGCGTCGTTCATACGCACCTGAACCACCTTGTCACGGCGGTCTTTCACGTACTTCTGGCGCGTCGCCTTCCCGCTTCTTTTTTCATACGTTTCCGCCATGCGGAACACCTCCTTTGCTGCTATCCGAAACGCCCGCCTGCGGCGGACAATCCGAAATGCCGTTTTCGGCTAATCTCACAACGTCTCTGCGCAAAGGGGAAAAGAGCAAGCATTGACTTCGTACGTACAAATTGCGATTCTCGCAATTTGCCCTACTCCGTCAGCTTGCGAGGGGGCGGCTGCGCCGTCCCCTTCGAACCCCCGCCTTTTGTCCACCGAGCCTCACCCGTCCATGTCGGACACGGGAACGACTTCCCCTGTCCGACATGGAACCCGAATCCCTCGGTGGAACCCAGCACGGCTACCCTTGGTAGGCCGCGCCGGAAAAACCGCCGTGCGCTTCCGACGACTCTCCAGCTTCTGCGGTAGGAACATGACCGGAATCCGCAGCGCCAGCGGCGCGCGCATCCGGCGTTCCGTGTCCGGTGCCCGGCTTCAGTCCCTTGACGAAGTCAAGGACCTCTTCCGCCGAACCCATGTCCTTCACTTCAGGGAAAACCGTCACGAGCGCGTCGGCGTAAGCCTTCGTCCTCGCGGCCTGCGCCTCGCGGCGCAGCTTCTTCGCCTGAGCCTCTAACGCACGTGCCTTCTCGGCCACATCATCAAACCTCTTCGTTGCCATAATCTATTCCTCCTTGTTCGTTGAATCGTCTATGTCATAACCGCCGTCGAAGAAGGCGGTCGAGATACGCACGTATCCGCGATAGCTGTCGTTCAGCTCCGGCATGCACCGGCGGTCGTTATCGGACCCGCGATAGGACTTGTTCATCCACTCCGTCACGTCGTATTCGAGAATCAGCGGCTCGGGGAAATCCATACGCCCGGTGCTTCGGACACGCTCCTGCAACTGCCAGCCCTGTTCCTCGGCAAGGCCCTCGATTGATTCATAGAAAGCGTTTCGGCCGAGCATGCGACCGGAGGGCTGATTGCGCTGGAACCAATGGCGGTACAGGTCGTACAGGAACTTGCAGGGAAGCAGATGCCAAGACGCCGCAGGGAAAATCTCGTCGGCGAACTGGCGCAGGGGGTCGTTCGCCACGCGGAAATCATCCAGAAGCGCCGAGCAGGCATCCGGTTCGGCAAGCTCGTAATAGTCGGTCTCGGCGAGCACGCGGTAGAGCACGTACTCAAGAACGTCCTGACGGTTCAGGTAGTCGTCCTTGATGTACTTGCGCTCGCATCCCTGGAATCGCTTGTCGAACGGAATCACCAGCAGGCGGCGGTACATGGATTCGGACTTGTCGCGGAGCTTCGGCAGCTCGTTGACGCACTGAATCATGAGCCCGCGAAAGAGCACGTTGCGGGGCGCCTTGAACTTGCGATTCAGCTGGAAGGGGTCGCCCGTGATGACGCTCTTGAGCGCCGCCGCGTCGTCCACGAACGTCCCCGTGTCGTTCTCGTCGGTGATGACGGCGGACACGCGGGTCAGAGGCTCCAACATGAACGGCTCCGAGAAGTTCTTCAGGGGGATGGATGCCCAAGCGCCCGACCCGCATAGGTTACGCAGCAGGACGCACAGCGTGCCCTTGCCGTTGTTGCCCAGCGTCGAGTAGAACCATGCGCTCTTGTTCCAGCTCACGTTCGGGCGGATGGTCGCTCCGATGATTTGCCATAGGAGCTTGACGATTTCCGGGTCGTCGGAAAGCTCGTCCATCCAAGAGACGACGTCCCAATCGGTGCCGTCCTCGTCGTTATGGATGACGGGATTTTTCGCGCTGTCGACGAAATCAATATGGGATTTCGTCAGAAAGACCAGCTCGGGGTCGAAACCCATCAGAATCTTATGGCCGTAGTCATAGATGCCATTGTTCACGGCAACGAGGTCTTTGTCCGTGCACGCCCTTCTCTTCTCGCAGATGTCGCGAAGGGTGGCAACCGTCTCGTTGACGCCCTTCGTGGTGATTGCCATGTTGTAGCTGCGAATCAGGCGCGTCAGGACCTCTTCGGTCGTGTCATAGCACCCCTTGTTCGGACCGCTCTCCTGATAGACGCCTATGTCGAAATTGCCGTCGTCGTCAGCCCTGTTGCAGGGTATCCCGATAGCGTGATGCAGCTCGCGCAGGACAATGGCAATCTGCAAGAAATGGAGACCCGACAAGCGCTTGTAGCGCTCCGCGCCCTGCTTCTCGTCAGGATAGGCATCCTTATGCTTCGCGCCGGGAGCCGCGTTCGGGTCGCGCTTACCCAAGTTGTAAGCGTCGATGCAGCGGTTCGTCAGCGTCAGAAGCTCGAACTTGAGCGTGTCGCGAGAGGGCGGATTCTCGGCGTCGATGCCCTGAAGGTAGGACAGGGCGGCGTACGCGAGAAGATTGTCGTACGCGATAGTCTGCTCTTCGCAAACGGCGACCACATCTACGCAATCCTCGGGCAGGAACAGCCATCCCGTTTCATCTTGAATATCAGTCGCATCTGTGCTAAAATATTTATATATAGATTTGGCCGTCCCGGAAGCTGTGCAGGCATCGGGGCGGTTTTCTTTTGCCTCCATGCTCTCACCTCCTTAATTCGTCAGCTCGACGCGCTTCACGTTCGCGTTCTTCCACGCCTCAACGTCGTCAATCTTGTAGCGAACCGCGTTTCCGACCTTGTAGTAACTCGGCCCCTTGCCCTGAGAGCGCCAGACGCAGAGCGTCCCCGCGCTCAAACCGAGGAACGCCGCCAACTCGCGCGTCGTCATGTAAGAGGGGTTTACCTCTTTCACCTGCTTCTTTCCTTTAGCCATAACCAGCCACCTCCATGTTCAAAGTCCTTTTCGCGAAACAAAAAAAGCTCCCGTGGAAACCAAAGAAGGACAGAGGCGCAAAGCCTTGTCTATCTCGGTTTCCACGGGAGCTTCGTGTTCGTTGTTTCGCCCGTGACGCACGGCCTATTCGACCGAGCGCTCGGCTCCTATTCCCGATAGCAACCCCGCATCAAGGACGGGACGGGTGCTGAGCCATTCGTCTATATACATTTCATTATACGCCATTAGGACAATTAAAGCAATATCAATTTTCCCGTCACCGCAGGTCAGAGCCTATTTCCGCCCATTTATGGGCAGAAATCAATTCAAAAAAGTTCGCTCACGCCCCCTGAAGAGTCGGCGGGGGAAGAAGACGTACGCCAAGGATTGCGGGGTCTGTTCCAGTTTTGTTCCAGTTTGTTCCAAAAAAGTTGGAACAAGATTTTTCCGTGTTTACCTGCGGTTTTGCGCGATTCGCTAAATCCTGTTCCAACTCCGTTTTTCGAATTGGAACAGGATTTTTGCCTGTTTACCAGGCATTATGCTCATTTGTTCCAATTGTTCCGGTTTTTAACAAGTTTTTATATATAGATACATATATAAAGACTCCTTCCTATATTCCTTTCTCTTACGCGTAAGTTAAAAATAATTGGAACAAATGGAACATTTACTAGAAATGCCTGGTAGATACGGGAAAAACCTGTTCCAACTCCGATTTTGCGAATTGGAACAACTGGAACAAATGGCACTTTTTCAGGAAAAAACCCTCATAAATGAGCATGAAATCGAATTTCAAAACTGGAACAAACCTTCTATACGTTAATAGGCTTTAATGAACGAGGCCCATGCCGCACCCCTTCTGTACGTCCACCCACATCCGACTGCCGCCCGCAGGGCGGCCACCCTTGCATCGAGCGAATGCGAGATGCACATGGGCGCTCAAATGCCCTCAGACCGCTTCAGAGGCGTTTTAAGGCACGAAAAAAGCCCGAGGGGTACACGAGTACCCCTCGGGCTTATAACATCTTAGAGCGCAAAATACAGCGTCCTATTTCTCCGTCTCGCCTTCTCCTATAAGTCCGAAATGACGGAACGCATCCAGAATCGCCTCACGCTTTTCAGGTGGGCACTTCGGTCTCTTCTCGGCTGACATTTCCGCCTCTTCGTAGGAGAACTGCTTATCCAAGCCAAGCTCGTCCTTGAGGTTTGCGATGTACAGCGACGAGACTTTCAAGCCATGATTCTTCAGAACGTATTCTTGAATCTGCTTATACGTCGGCTTCTTTACCTTGCCGCCCATACCAAGTTCGGACGGAGAGATGTTCACATAGGCATAACTCTTGACCGATTTTTCTCGGGTTAAGACCGCTACCGTCTCGGTGTGGTCGGTATGGGGGAACATGTCGACGGGCGCGATCTTGAGCAGTCGGTAGCCTCCGTCGAGGAGCTGATGCAGGTCGCGCTCTTGGGTCACGGGGTTGCAGCTGATATAGGTGATGCGGCGCGGCTTAAGTGCGCAGGCAGCTTCGAGGAACTCGGGCGTGGAGCCGGCGCGCGGCGGATCGATGGAAAGGACATCGACCCGCTCGTTGTTATCGGCGGCATCCAGGATGTAATCGGTGGCGTCGTCGGCCATAAACCAAGCGCTGCGGGTGAGGCCGTTGAGCTCGGCATTGCGACGTGCGTCGGCAATGCCCGCCGGGTTGCGCTCCACGCCGAGCAGCATAATGCCGATACCCTTGTTCTGGGCATCTTTAGCTGCGCAAAGACCGATGGTACCGCTGCCACAGTAGGCATCCATGAGCACATCGCCCTGGTGCAAATCCATGCCGTCGATAGCGAGCTGATAGAGCAGCTCGGTCTGTTGCGGGTTGGTCTGATAAAACGCGGTGGGGGAGATGTCGAATTCGCAGCCGAGCAGCTGGTCGCGCATGCATTCGGCGCCATACACGATGCGGGTTTCCTCGCCGAGGATGGCGTTGCCGGGGCGTCCGTTGATGTTTTGGGCGACGGTGACGATGCGCGGATCGAGTGTGGCGACAGCCTCAAAGAACTCCTGCGCATGCGGCAAGTCGCGCTGAGCGGTCACGAGCGTGACCATGACCTGGTCGGTACGCCAGCCGCAGCGGACGACGGCATAGCGAAGCAAACCAAGATGCTTGTCCTCATTAAAGGCGGGAATATGCAGCCGCTCAGCTTCGCGTGCGATGCCGTTGAGAATCTGACGGGCGCCCGGTGCCTCGACGGGGCATTCGGGTACGGCAACGATCTTGTGCGTGCCGCGCTCAAAGAAACCGCAACGGACGGCGCCCTCCTTACCGGGAGCAAAGGGAGTGGCAGCCTTATGACGAAAGCCACGCGGCGCAGGATATTTGCCCGGGTCGCCCAGGGTGACACCCATGCCACGAATAGGATCTACAGCAATGCCCTCACGCTCACAAAGCGAAGCAAAAAGCTCCTCCATAGCAGCCTGCTTGGCGGCGAGTTGCTTCTTATAAGGACGATTGAGCGCCGTACACCCACCGCAAGCTTTCATGATGGAACAGGGGGACTTGGGGTCCACAGCCTTACGCACAGGCGAAACCGGATCTTTATGCGAGCGCTTGGAACGAGCCTGAGACGCTTTGTCCTCGCCTCGACGAGAGTCAGAACGCTTGGTCTTAGCCCTGTTCTTGGTCGATTTGCTTTTTGCAGCTTTAGAAGACTTGGATTTCGTAGAAGATTTCTCCTCCTTCGACCCCTCAGCCGTCTCCACCAAAGCACGACGAGCCCTACGCTCCGCACGAGATTCTGCCATCAATAACTCCACTAATTCATGAATTAAAGCTGCAAGTATTGTACCGTGCCAAGTCAGCAGACGATATGCAAGCGGTTTAATCGTGTCAGTGATAAGCCCAACGACGTGCCGGCCGCGTGAGGGGTGTGGGGGTTAAGTTTATCGCGAGTTCCGCACGAACAGGAGGCCACTTAATGTGGCCTCCGTCGTGAGCAGGACTGTAGAGCAGGAAACTTAACCCCCACACCCCTCACGCGGCGGGCAAACTCGCCTTGTGCTCTATCACGCTAAAGTGTATGATTCTGAACGTTACATGACTCACTTTATCTAACTAAAGTGCCATCAAGGGGGATACCATGAATACCGATATGTCTCGTCGTCAGTTTGTTGGTCTAGCCGGCTCGCTCGCCACGGTGCTTGGCCTTGGTCTTGTCGGTTGCGGCGGTGGTGCCGGCAAGGGCTCCGCTGCTGGCTCTGCCGCGGCCAAGGATGTGAAGGGCGCTGCGGAGTCCAAGAAGCTCGTGGTGGGCTTTGATAAGTCCTATCCTCCGTACGGTTTTGTGGGCGACGATGGCGAGTACACCGGCTTTGATCTCGATCTGGCCAAGGCTGTTGCCGATAAGCAGGGCTGGGAGGTCAAATACGAGGCCATCGATTGGGATGCCAAGGACACGCTGCTCAACTCTGGCGCCATCAACTGCATCTGGAACGGCTTTACCATGGAGGGCCGTGAGGACGACTACACGTTCTCCGAGCCGTACATGCTCAACGAGCAGGTGCTGGTGGTCAAGAAGGATGCGGGCATCAAGGGCTGGGACGATCTTGCCGGCAAGACTGTGATTACCCAGACTGATTCCGCTGCGCAGGACGTGCTCGAGGGTGACCGGAAGGATCTGGCGGCGACGTTTGCCACGCTCGACACGATCGGCGAGTACAACACGGCCTTTATGCAGCTCGAGAGCGGCGCGGTCGATGCCGTGGCCTGCGACCTTTCGATTGCCCAGTATCAGCTTGCCGCCAAGCCCGATGCTTATAGGCAGCTTGATGAGCCGCTGTCCAGCGAGCACTACGCCGTCGGCTTTAAGAAGGGCGACACCAAGTCAGCCGACGCCGTGACTGAGTCGCTCAAGGCACTCTATGAGGATGGCACGGTCAAGGACCTCTGCGATAAGTATTCAAGCTATGGTCTATCTTTCGATAATTGGGTGCTCAAGTAATGTCTATTCAGGTCATGATGCAGATGCTTGGCCAGGGATTCCTGGTCAGTTTGCAGCTGTTTGTGCTGACGCTGCTCGGGTCGATTCCCCTGGGAATCCCCGTGGCGTTTATGCGCATGAGCAAGGTCGCGCCGCTGCGTTGGATCGCGCGCATCTACATTTCGGTCATGCGCGGTACGCCGCTCATGCTGCAGATGTTTGCCATCTACTTTGCCCCGTATTACGTGTTCGGCATTTCGCTCACGCCCGATTCCAAGTGGACAGCGTGCGTTGTGGCGTTCATCATCAACTATGCCGGCTACTTTGCCGAGATCTATCGCTCGGGCCTGCAGTCTATTCCGCGCGGTCAATATGAGGCCGCCGAGGTGCTGGGCTACTCGCGCCTGCAGACTTTTTTGTATATCGTGATGCCGCAGGTCGCCAAGCGCATTTTGCCGGCGATGGGCAACGAAATCATCACGCTGGTCAAGGACACGTCGCTGGCGTTTGCCATCGGCGTGGGGGAGATGTTCTCGACGGCCAAGGCGCTGGTCGCCTCGCAGGTGAGCATGGTGCCGTTTGCGATCGCGGCGCTGATCTACTGGATCTTTAACTTTGTGGTCGAGATGCTGCTAGGCGCCGCCGAAAAGAAGCTGGACTATTATCATGACTAACTCAGTGATGAAAATCGAAAGCGCACGCAAGGCGTTTGGCGGCAATGAGGTGCTCAAGGATATCTCGCTCGAGGTAAAGCGTGGCGAGGTCGTGGCAATTATCGGGCCTTCGGGTGGCGGTAAGTCCACGCTGTTGCGTTGCGCCACGCTGCTCGAGACGCTCGACGGCGGCTCGCTTTCGTTTGGCGACCTTGCGGTTGCGACGGATACGGGGTCGGGTGCGGTATATGCGAAAGGTGACGTGCCCAAGCAGGCACGCTCGCGATTTGGCCTGGTGTTTCAGAACTACAATCTGTTTCCGCACTATACGGTGATGAAAAACATCACCGACGCTCCGATTCGCGTGCTCAAGCGCCCGCGCGAGCAGGCCGAAGCACGTGCGCGTGAGCTGATTGCGCAGATGGGGCTTACGGGCAACGAGAACAAGGTGCCATGTGAGCTTTCGGGCGGTCAGCAACAGCGCGTGAGCATCGCCCGCGCCTTGGCGCTCGACCCGGAGATCTTGTTCTTTGACGAGCCGACCTCGGCGCTCGATCCCGAGCTGACGGCCGAGGTGCTGCGTGTCATTAAAGACCTTGCCGCGCAGAATATGACAATGGTGATCGTGACCCACGCGATGCAGTTTGCGCGCGATGTTGCCGATCGCGTGGTCTTTATGGACGGCGGCCGCATTGTCGAGGAGGGTCCTGCCGAGCAGGTCATCGATCATCCGCGCGAGCAACGTACCCGTGAGTTCTTGAGCCGTATCGAGGGCTAGGCTCAGCTATGTATTGAGATGAAGCCGCTGCAGGTCTTATGGTCTGCGGCGGCTTTTGTTTGTATCGATGGGGTTTAATAATCGCCTAGCATACTTGCTCTGTCCTCTCGCCGCCCGTATTCATACGTGTGCCGAAAGGTGTGCATGGACGGTCGCCCGTGAGGGTAGGGTGGTGGCATAGGACATTTGGAGGGTGAGTCGGCTCGGCTGCCGACCATGCTGCTCCCGGGACGGCACCGACCGCGAACTCTCCCCGTTGGCGTCGCGCATTGCGCGCGGCCCTGCAAGGAGGTCATCATGGGTGCTCCCAAGACCGGCAATGTAAGGAACGTGGTGCTCGTAGGCCAAGGCGGGGTGGGCAAGACTTCACTCGCCGAGGCCATGCTCCACCTTTCTGGCAAGACCGCCCGCCTGGGCGGCCACGACGGCACCAAGCCCACGCTCGACTATGACCCCGAAGAGGTCAAGCGTGCGTTTTCCATCTCGACGACCATCGCGCCGATCGACTGGAAGAGCGCGCGCATCAATGTGCTCGATGCCCCGTGCTACCCCGATTTTATCGGCGACGCCTTTGCCGCGATGAGCGTCTGCGAGACGGCTCTGTTTGTGGTCGATGCCGAGGCCGGCCCGCAGCCTACGACCGTCAAGCTTTGGTACGCGGCCGAGGACCTGCGTCTGGCGCGCGCGGTGTTCGTGAACCGTCTGTCGCGCTCCGAGGCCAGCTTTACGACCACAATGGACTTGCTGCAGGAGCGCTTTGGCACGCGCCTGGGCGCCGTGACCCTTCCCTGGGGCGAGGGCGAGGACTTTGACGGCATTATCGACCTGGTGCGCATGAAGGCGCGCCATTGCAACGGCACCGAAGCCGTTGAGTCGGAGATTCCCGAGGAGTATCGTGCCCAGGCCGAGGAAGCACATGACCATCTGTGCGAGCTGGTGGCCGAGGCCGACGATGAGCTGATGATGAAATACTTGGAAGGCGAGGAGACGCTGACGCAGGAGGAGCTTGAGGGCCTGCTGTCGAAGGCGATCGCCGAGCGCATCTTTGTGCCGGTCTTTGCGGGCGATTGCATTAAGGAGCAGGGCGTCAACTCACTGATGGACGACATCGCCACGTACTTCCCGGCGCCGACGGACTACGGCGAGATGCCACTCATCGACGGCGATTCGCTTAAGATCTCGAGTGACGATGACCGCCCTGTGGCGTTTGTGTTTAAGACCCTGGCCGATCCGCAGCAGGGTCGTATCAGCTTTATCAAGGTGCTGACGGGTACGCTTGAGCCGGGCCTCGAGCTGATCAATGCACGTACGCGCAAGGGCGATCGTCTGGCTCACCTGTATGTGATGTGCGGCCGTGACATGACCGAGGTCGGCCACGCTTATGCCGGCGATATCATCGTGGCGCCCAAGCTGGCGGCCGAGACGGGCGATACGCTCTCGATTACCGGCAAGGTCGAGGCTGCGGCGTTTAAGTTCCCCAACTCGCAGTACCGCATCGCCATCGAGGCAGAGAACCGCGGTGACGAGGAGAAGCTCTATACGTTTATCGAGAAGGCGTGCAAGGCCGATCCGACCATGAGCATCGATCGCGACGAGGAGACGGGTCAGACCATTATCTCTGCCGTGGGCGAGGCGCAGGTATCGGTGCTGCTCAACCGCCTGGAGGACCGTACCAAAGTTGCGGCCAAGAGCGTGCCGATTCGCATTCCGTATCGTGAGACCATTCGCCGCACGGCGAGCGCTCAGGGCCGCCACAAGAAGCAGACCGGCGGCGCCGGTCAGTATGGCGACTGCTGGCTGCGCGTGGAGCCGCTCATTGGGCCCGACGGTACGAGTGACGGCTATGAGTTTGTGGACGAGGTCGTGGGCGGCCGCATCCCGCGTTCGCTGATCCCCGCCGTGGACAAGGGTGTTCAGGAGACCATGAAGGACGGCATTATCGCCGGCTACCCGCTTACGGGTATTCGTGTCGCCGTGTATGACGGTTCGTATCACAGCGTCGACTCCAACGAAATGGCCTTCCGCGCGGCGGCCCGCATCGGCCTGCGCAAGGCGTGCGCCGACGCCGATCCGGTGGTGCTGGAGCCCATCGAGGAGGTCACGGTGACCATTCCCGAGAGCTATGCCGGCGCCGTGATGGGTGACATCTCCGCCTCGCGCGGTCGCGTAACGGGCATGGAGACCGACGAGCGCGGCGATACCGTGGTCATTGCCCAGGCGCCTCTTGCCGAGCTGACGGATTACTCGACGCGCCTGCGTTCTATCACGCGCGGCACGGGCGACTTTACCATGAAGCCGGCTGGCTATGAGCAGGTGCCCTACGACGTTCAGGCCAAACTGGTCGAGCGCTACGAGGAGGGCCGCGCTAAGTAGCGCGTGGCTTTGCCCGTAACATACATGTCGATGCAAGGGCCGCTCTGGGTAATCCGGAGCGGCCCTTTTTGATCCCTGGGGGATTGCAAATCGGTTCCTATCGTGGCGAGAGCTACTCTCCAGATGCCTGGTTTTTGCCCGTGGCGTAGTCAATCTGCACGTGGGGCTGCAGGTTGTAGCAGTACACGTGAAAGCACAGCGTCTTGCCGTGATCCTCGACGGATTGCGCCTCGAGGCGAACGCCGCGGCAGACGAGTTCCTCCTCGTTGTACATGGGCGTGACGCGATAGAGCACGTGGTTTCCTGTCTCGTGGATGTAGTTGAGGATCTGCTCCTCAAAGGGCAACATGCCCGTCTCGTTGAGATAGCGCGTGCCGGTGAGCAGGTTCTTGCGGTTGGCGTTTTCGGCGCAGAGCGACCAAGCGATGAGGTGGCAGCGGTTGTAGAGGCTTTCGCCCGGAATAAAGTCGTAGCGCTGCTGATGCCAGCCGGCGGGGTGGATGCGCGAGATATCGCCGCGCTTGCCTTGGCCAAGCGATTCGGGACCCACGCAGGCGAGCGCCTTGCGGGTGCGGCCGAGGCTGTCGAGCTTGGAGAATTTCTTAAAGCAGCCTTCTTCGCTCGCCCGTTCGTACTCGGCGAGCGTAAACGACGGCGTGCCGAGCGAGTGCGTGCTGTCGGCGCGCAGGGCGACGTAAGGGTTGCCGGCATAGTCGGGGATGCTGCTGAGATATACGCCACGGGCGCGCTCGAGGTCGGGGTTTTCGACTTCGTCGATGGGCGTGGCAGTGGCGGCGTCCGTTGCGGTGTCGTCGTTGGATTCAGCGTCAGCGTTGGAGTTCGATGAACTAGCCGTACCCGACTCGAGTCGGGCGACCAGGTCCGCCTCGTCGTCAGTGCGACTGGGACTCTCGTTTTGCTTCTCGGCCAGGGTTGCCGCCTGCTCGTCGCTTTGCGGCGACAGCAGCTTGGGCGCCCCGTCAACCGATCCCGTGAACAGCGCAAATCCCAGCACCACGGCGGTGCCGATGGAAAGAACTTGTTTGTAGGCGGCCTTGCGCGACATGATGGCTCCTGGCTAGACGGTTGGGAATCTACCAGTCTAGCAGGAGCATCCCTTGGGTGGTCGACCGACCGACACTAAAATGGGGGAGAAATGCTATCAAGAGCCGATCCCCCAATAGGTGTGTCCCACAGCCTAGATCGAGGTGGAGCCGAGCCAATTGAGCTTGCATTCGAGAATGCGCTGCTCGCCGGGCGCGCTGCTGCCGTCGAGCAGCGCGAGAAGCATCTCGGCTGCCTCTCTGCCTTCCTGGTCGACGGGTTCTATGATCGTGGAGACGGTCGGGGTGGTGAGGTTGGTCCAGTCTTCGCAGTTGAGTCCCAAAAGACCGATTTGCTGTGGAAGCAGATGGGCCATGGGCTGAAGTGCCTTGTAGACACGGGGGAGTGCCCACTGATTTTGTACGAAGATAAGTGTGCGCTTGGCGGGGTTGAGCTTGTACTTAAAGTACTCGGTGAATTCATTGACCGACGGTTTGTTGTGGTCGATGGAAATGGCTTTGTAGATTTGTCCGCTGGCAGCCAACGCCTCGGCATACCCCTGAAAACGCTCCATGCGGGTGCGCATTTCGGTCATGTTGGCGGCGATGGAGAAAAAGTCCTCGTAGCCGGCATCGAGAAGCGTCTGCGTGGCATTGTATACGCCGTCATAGAGGTTGGTCTTGATCCAGCTGGTGCCCGGGCTGTAGATGGCCGCGTCAAAAAAGACAACAGGCTTACCGGCGCGCTTGATGCGGTCGTGAACGGCCTTGAAGTTGGCCGTGGGCTGGATGATAAAGCCATCGACGCCTAGCGAGAGCATTTTGTCGACATACATGAGCTCGGTCTCGGGGTTGAAATTGCTGGTGCAAACGACCGTCTGGTAGCCCGCGGGGAGCATGACCTGTTCCATGCCGTTGAGGACGAGGCCCGCCCATTTGTTGGTGTTATCCAAGATGATGATGGCGATGACGTGGGTGTGCTTGCCGGTGAGTGTTTGCGCCTGGGCGTTGGGGATATATCCCAACTCTTTTATAACGTGCGCGATCTTTGCCTGTGTTTTGTCGCTGAGCTTGTCTCGTTTGTCGTTGAGGTAATACGAGACGCTGGCTGTTGAAGTCCCCGCCTCGCGGGCGACGTCTGCGATCGTAACGCGCTGTTTGGCCACAGCGGCTCCTTTCGACACATTGCGTTTCTTGGCACGGTGGTTCGCATTCGGGTTGCAGGAACGCGCTTCTGTCCGTCCTTTCGCCCTTCCATGAGTATGCAGCAATACCGTATTCGTGGGCTCCGAAATTTGTGGCGGGCATGCAGGACTGCCGTCTACCGAGAAAATCAAATACTTCTTGACTTTTAAGAAAAGGGTCAAAAACGCAGGATTCATTTTAGGTTAAGCGTATAACTAAATTGCATAACTAGCGCTCTGACCTGCGCGTTTACCGAAATGAACTCGATTTATCGATGTTGGAAATCTATATTGGTCTTGTCGAAAAGACAGCAAGTCCAAACGGCAGGGGATGCTCCGGAGGCCTCCGCAAACGGTGTCTTGCGCATGCAACTCTATGAAAAGAGGGAAGCAATGAAGATCGTAGGCGTTGCCGCCTGTACTGTGGGTATCGCCCACACGTATATGGCCCAGAAGGCGATTCAGGATGAATGCGCCGCCCGTGGCATCGAGTGCAAGGTCGAGGCTCAGGGTGGCCTGGGTATCGAGAATGAGCTCACGCAGGAAGACGTGGACTCCGCCGACCTGGTCCTGGAGTCCGTCGACGTGGGTGTCGAGAACGAGGACCGTTTTGAGCAGAAGATGGCCGAGGGCAAGTTCCTGAAGGTCGGCACCTCGGATGTAATCGCCGATCCGGTAAAGATCATCGACCAGGCCATTGAGATCATCAAGGCGACGGGTGGCGCCGTTGACGCGCCCAAGGCCGAGGCCAAGGCAGAGAAGAAGGCCGTCTCCGCTGCCCCGCAGGCCCCGACACCGGCGTCCAAGCAGTCTATCTTTGCCGATCCTGGCAAGACGCTGCTCAATGCATTCAATACCGGCGTTTCCTATTTTATCCCCATCGTCGTTATCGGCGGCGTGTTTCTTGCCTTCTCGCTGGCATCCGGTACCGCCGGCGCCAACGGCATGGAGGTTACGAACCCGCTGATGGTGAGCCTTAACACCATCGGCATGGCCGGCATCTCCATGATGATCCCGGTGCTTGCGGCATACATCTCCTACTCGATGGCCGGCAAGCCCGCGCTCGCCCCCGGTTTTGTCCTGGGCTACCTGGTCAACAACGCTGTCGTTACCCCTAACGGCAACAGCGTTTCGACCGGCTTCTTGGGCGCCATGATCATGGCGGTCATCTGCGGCTACTTTGTCCGCTGGATGAAGACCTGGAAGGTCAACAACACCATCCAGACCATCATGCCCATCCTGATCATCCCGATTCTGACCTCGCTTGTCCTGGGCATGGCCTATATCTACATCCTGGCCACGCCGCTTGGCTTTGTGATGGACTGGCTCACCGGCGTGCTCGGCAGCCTGCAGGGCGGTTCCGCAGTTGTCCTGGGTCTGGTCATTGGCGTTATGACCGCCTTCGATATGGGTGGCCCCATCAACAAGACCGCCTCGACCTTCACCATGGCCATCATGGCCTCCGGTATCTACGGTCCTAACGGTATGTTCCGCGTCGCCGTCGCCGTTCCCCCGATCGCCTGTGGCCTCGCTGCGCTCATCGCCAAGAACAAGTTCGATGACGCTGACCGCCAGATGGGCATCTCCGCGCTGTTCATGGGCTGCATCGGTATTACCGAGGGTGCTATCCCCTTCGCGGTCAAGGACCTCGGTCACACCCTGCCCGGCATTTGCATCGGCTCTGCCGTGGGTGCGGCACTTGCCGCCTTCCAGGGCATCGACTGCTACGTCCCGCACGGTGGCTTTATCGTCGCCCTTGCCACCAACAACGTCGCGCTGTTCTGCCTGGACATCGTGATTGGCGCCGTGGTCGCCGCTGCAATCCTGATTGCCATGAAGCCCACGCTCGATAAGCAGGCCAAGTAAACCTTTAAGGACTCCGGTTGTGCGGAGGGATGGATTTGACTCCGCACAACCGCCCCTACACAACAAAATCCATCCGTACTGATAGGGCCCACATCTGGGTCCCAGGGAACTTTTGTCAAAAATCCTCTGGAGAAGGAGAACAAAATGTCCAACCTCACCATCCGTCAGGCCGTTCAGGGCATGCTCAAGCTGCAGGATAGCGGCGATCACGCAACCATGGTCGGCATTGGCCCCATGAGCTCCAACCTGATTCAGGCCGTGTTCGAGCTTGCCAAGGACGAGGATTTCCCGCCCATGTTTATCGCCAGCCGCAACCAAGTCGATATGGACGAGATGGGCGCCGGCTACGTCAACGGTTGGGACCAGACGCGCTTTGCCGCCGACATCAAGAAGGTTGCCGACGAGGTGGGTTACACCGGTCCGTACTACCTGTGCCGCGATCACGGCGGTCCGTGGCAGCGCGACGAGGAGCGTAACGCCCACCTGCCCGAGGACGAGGCCATGGAGCTCGCCCGCAAGTCCTTCGTCGCCGACATGGAGGCGGGCTTTGACCTGCTGATGGTCGACCCCACCAAGGACCCCTATCAGATCGGCAAGGTTATTCCGCTCGACGTGGTGCTTCGCCGCACGATTGATCTTATCGACTACCTTGAGCAGTACCGTCGCGAGCATAACCTGCCCGAGGTTGCCTATGAGGTCGGTACCGAGGAGACCAATGGCGGCTTGACCTCTACCGATAAGTACGAGGAGTTCATTTCTCAGCTGCAGCCCGAGCTCGAGAAGCGCGGCTGCCCCATGCCCACCTTTATCGTCGGCCAGACCGGTACGCTCACCCGTTGGACCGAGCAGGTCGGCCATTACAACTTCAAGAATGCCCGCGAGCTCGCCGACATGGCTAAGCGCTACGGCGTGGGCCTGAAGGAGCACAACGCCGACTATCTGGACGACGCGACGCTGCTCGAGCACATCCCGGCACACGTGACCGCCTCCAACGTTGCTCCGCAGTATGGCACCGAGGAGACCCGCGCCTACCTCAAGCTCTGCGCCACCGAGCAGATCCTGGTCGACAACGGTCTGTGCGATGACCCCTCCGACCTGTATCACACCCTGCTGGTCAAGGCTATCAAGACCGAGCGCTGGCGCAAGTGGATGACTGGCGACGACGTCAACCTGCAGGTCGACGACATTCTTGCCGACGATGAGCTCAGCCTGAAGATCCTGGATGTCTCCGGTCACTACGCCTTTAACAATCCTGAGGTCAAGGAGCAGGTCGAGAAGCTCTACCGCAACCTCGCCGCTCAGGACATCGACGGCAAGCGCTTTGTCATCGAGCACATCAAGCGCCCGATCAAGCAGTACGTCGTCGGTCTTAACCTCAAGGGCGTCACGACCCGCATCGAGGCCGCTCTTGCCGAGTGAGTAGCTTTTCCTACGCGACGCCGGGCCTGGGGCATGTCCCAGCTGCAGGCCCGGCACATGGGACAAAGGGGCAGTCCCTTTGTCCCATTCTTTTGAGTTTTAGCTTCCTTTGAAGGGGTTCACCATGAAGTTCTTTATCGATACCGCCAATCTGGACGAGATTGCCGAGGCCAAGAGCTGGGGCTGCCTGGCCGGTGTTACCACCAACCCGTCCCTGTACGCCAAGACCGGCGGCAAGCTTGCCGACTTTGAGCCGCATATGCTCAAGATTGCCGAGCTCTGCGAGGGCCTGCCCGTGTCCGCCGAGTCTACCGCGACCACTGCCGAGGGTATGATCGAGGAGGGCAAGCGCCTTGCCGCCCTCGCCCCCAACATCGTGGTCAAGCTTCCCGTGTGCGAGGCCGGCCTTGCCGCCTGCCGTGCGCTGGCCGATGCTGGCGTGCGCGTCAACATGACGCTCGTCTTCTCGCCGACGCAGGCCCTTATGGCCGCCAACGCCGGTGCTCGCTACATCAGCCCGTTTGTCGGTCGTTTCGACGACATCGCCGAGGACGGTATCTCGCAGCTCGACAACGTCGTGACCTGCATTAAGAACTACGACTGGACGGGCAAGAACGTCGACGACACCGTCGAGATCATCACCGCCTCGGTTCGTACGCCCAACCACGTAACCCAGGCCGCGCTGCTTGGCGCCGATATCGCGACCGTGCCCATGGCAGCCCTTAAGAAGTGCCTGCACCATCCGCTGACCGATCAGGGCCTTGCCTCGTTCGAGGCCGACTGGCAGAAGGTCGTCGCTCAGGCTTAACGAGTGGATTGCCCCGGCATCGTGTCATCCGGTGCCGGGGTTGTTCTCAAGAGAGGAATTCGTATGACCAACCAGGAGCTGGCGAAGGTCGCCAATGAGGTCAGGAAGGGTGTCGTGACTGCGGTTCACGCGGCCAAGTCGGGACACCCGGGTGGATCGCTCGGTGCTGCCGACATCATGACGTATCTGTACTTTGAGGAAATGAATATCGATCCTGCCGACCCTCACAAGGCCGATCGCGATCGCTTTGTGCTCTCCAAGGGTCACGCGGCGCCGGGCCTGTATTCGGTGTTGGCAAATCGCGGCTATTTTCCCGTCGAAGAGCTCGAGACGCTCCGCCATATTGGCAGCCGACTGCAGGGCCATCCCAACATGAACGACGCCCCTGGCATCGATATGTCCACCGGATCGCTCGGTCAGGGCATCTCTGCTGCAGTTGGAATGGCGCTTGCCGCTAAGCACTGGGGCGACGGCTACCGTGTCTACACGTTGCTGGGCGACGGTGAGTGCGAGGAAGGCCAGGTGTGGGAGGCGGCCATGTTCGCCGGCAACCATGCACTCGACAATCTTGTTGCCGTCGTCGACCACAACGGCTTGCAGATTGACGGCACGATCGATGAGGTCAACTCGGCCATGCCGCTCGCTGACAAGTTCCGCGCCTTTAAGTGGCATGTGATCGAGCTCGCCGACGGTAACGACATGGCGCAGATTGCCGCCGCCTTTGCCGAGGCCCGCAAAGTGAGCGACTCGCCCGTGGCCATTATCGCCGAGACGGTGAAGGGCAAGGGCGTCTCCTTTATGGAAAACCAGGTGGGCTGGCACGGCAAGGCACCCAACGATGAACAGTTTGAGCAGGCCATGGCCGAGCTCGCAGCAGCAGGGGAGGAGCTCTAATGGCAGACGTCAAGAAAGTCGCCACGCGCGTTAGCTATGGCGAGGCACTTGTCGAGCTGGGCAATGAGCGCGATGACTTTGTGGTTCTCGATGCCGACCTGGCCGCCGCCACGCAGACCGGTAAGTTTAAGGCTGCGCACCCTGAGCGCTTCTACGACGCCGGCATTGCCGAGAGCAACCTGATGGGGCTTGCCGCCGGCATTGCGACCACGGGTCACGTCGCCTTTGCGAGCACCTTTGCCATGTTCGCTGCCGGCCGCGCGTACGAGCAAGTGCGTAATTCCATCGGCTATCCGCACCTCAACGTCAAAATCGGTGCCACGCATGCGGGCATATCGGTCGGTGAAGACGGTGCCACGCATCAGTGCTGCGAGGACATCGCGCTCATGCGCACGATCCCGGGTATGACGGTGATTGTTCCCGCCGATGACATCGAGGCTCGCGCATGCGTGCGCGCCGCCTATGAGTTTGAGGGGCCGGTCTACATGCGTTTCGGACGCCTGGCAACACCGGTCATCAACGACTGCGAGGACTATGAGTTCAAGATTGGTCGCGGCGTGGTCGTGCGCGAGGGGTCCGATGTGACCATCATCGCTTGTGGCCTTATGGTCGCTGAGGCGCTTGAGGCTGCCGAGGCGCTCGCTGCCGATGGTATCGATGCCGAGGTCATCAATATGCACACGATCAAGCCGCTTGATGAGCGCCTGGTGGTTGCCAGCGCCAAGAAGACTGGTCGTGTGGTCACTGCCGAGGAGCATTCGATTATCGGTGGTCTTGGCGAGGCCGTGGCCTCGGTGCTCGCGGAGCAGCATCCGGTGCCGATGCGTCGCGTCGGCGTGCGCGATGTGTATGGCGAGTCCGGCCCTGCGGTCGATTTGCTGCACAAGTACGGTTTGGACACCGACGGCATCGAAGCTGCGGTCAGGTCCGTGTTGTAAGGAAGGTTTCCATGGGATTTGTATCTGCCAACCAAGTGACAATCGGGTATACCGCCGCCTCGCGCGAGGACGCCCTGCATTATTTGTCCGAGCAGGCCATCGAGCTCGGCTTTGCCGATGACGCATCTGCCGTAGAGGCCGCCTTCATTGCTCGCGAGAACGAGGCCGAAACCGGCCTTGTCGCCGGTTTTGCCGTTCCGCATGCCAAAAGCGACGCGATCCACATGCCGGGCGTTGCCGTGCTTAAACTGACCGAACCCGTTGAATGGCCGAACTTCGATGGGGTGCCCGTCGATGTTGCGCTCGCGCTGTACGTGCCCGCCGGCGAGGCCGGAACTACGCACCTGCGTCTGCTCTCCAAGGCTGCCGTGATGCTGATGGACGCTGGCTTCCGTGACAAGGTGCGCGCGAGCACCGATCCCGTTGAGATTGCGGAGCTCATCAATAGCGGACTCGAAGACTAGAACGGTCATCCCGTTCAATCAATTGATCCTTCTCCAAGGAAAAGGGCCGCGACGCCGTATGGGTGTCACGGCCCTATTTGCGTTTCCCCAGATAAAACCTGCCAAAATAAACCTGTCCCTTATTGACAGGTCAGTTAACGCAGTCCAGGTTGAGCATATGCGAGCGAGCGGGCTCCGGGTGCGGTAAGGTGACGTGAAACAAGCGGGCGCTGACCTTTTGGTCGCGCCCGTGAAGTTGAACGTCAGATTGCCGTGCCCGGAGCCCGCGCAGCGCCGAGCAGTTACGCCGTTTGTAAAACGGCGTAACCTAAAGGTTCATGTTGCCGTGGATGTAGGGGGTGACCTCGGGGGAGATGTGGTCGCAGCCCAGCTCGCGCAGCGCGGACTCGATAACGGCGGGCAGCGGGGTCTTGCCCTTGTCGTCGACGACGGCACCGCCGAGGGTGGCAATCTTGGCGACATCTGCGGGCGCGGCCTCGATATGCATGCAGCCGCCGACCAAGCGCGCGCGTACCTGTGCCAGATCAAGATCGTGCAGGTAATCCTCGCAGGCGCGAATCAGGGAGACCTTCTCGCGCGTAAGCTCCTCGCCCGTGGGGACGCGCGTGGCAAGACATGCTCCCGCCGGCAGGTTCCAAACGGGATAGCCCCATGCGCGCAGTAGCTCGCGCTCTTCGTCCTTGGTAAAGCCGACCTCCATGAGAGGGGAGCGTACGCCGAGCTCTTCTGCCGCTCGCATGCCAGGGCGGTAGTCACCGCGATCGCTCGCATTGCTGCCATCGATGACGGTGGGAAAGCCGAGCGACTTGGCGTGGTTGACGATGGCGGTAAAGCCGGCGTGCTTGCAGTGGTAGCAGCGATTGGCATCGTTGCAGGCTACTTGGGGGAGCTGCAACTGATCCACCGAAAGATTGAGCACGGGGAGCTTAAAATGCGGCCCCTCATTGGCCTGCCCATCAACGGACTGCTCAAACGAAGCCTGCTCGGGCGTGCCGATGAGCGGCGTGGTGAGATGGACGAGGAGGGTATTGGTAGGCATGATGCGGGCGCATACGGCGGCCAAAAAGCTGCTGTCAACGCCGCCGGAAAACCCGATAGCCACGCGTCCGTATGCCAAAAGCAGCTGTTCGAGCGCCGATAGCTTGTCTTGAAGCTCCTCTGCGGGTGCCGTGGTGTCTAAAATCATGAAACGATCCTTATCGTTGAGTACTCGATCGAAAACTATAATCCTAATGCGTTACTTGCCATAAGACTTCTATCTGTGTAACGAAAGTGCAATATGGTATATACGTTATATACAAGTTGCCAAATGCGGTAGAGTTGCAGCAACGTGACAGCGAGAGTCGATGGGGGACCGATATGATCAAGGCTGTTATTTTTGACATGGATGGAACGCTGGTCGATACCGAGCGTTTGGGGATTAAGGCCTGGAAGGCAGGCGCCGCTGAGCTGGGGCTCGCGATTGATGAAGCGCTGATCCATCAGTTTATCGGCCGCACGCTGCCCGATGTTATGGATATCCTCGATAAGCATTATGGCAGCCACGAAACCACCGAGGCGATCTATCGTCGCCACAAGGAGATTCGCGACGAGATGGTCAAGACCGAACTGGAACTTAAGGCCGGCGCCGCCGAGTGCCTAGACGAGCTGCTGGCTGCGGGCTATCACGTTGGTCTAGCGACGTCGTCGCGCCTCGTTACGGCCGAGCGCAACCTTAAGATGGTTGGCCTCTTTGACAAGTTTGAAACGGTAACGTGTGGCGAGGACGTCGTGCACGGCAAGCCCGACCCCGAGATGTATCTGCTCGCCTGCGAGCGCGCGGGCTTTGCTCCCGAGGAATGTGCCGTGGTCGAGGATTCGCGCAACGGCTGCGTCTCGGGCATTACGGCCGGCTGCCATGTCTTTGCCGTCCCCGATATCGTGCCGCTGCCGCAGGACGTGGTGGATGGCTGCGAGGCCGTGCTCGATACGCTGTTCGATCTGGCGGCGGCAATCAAGGCTGTGCGCTAGAAAATTGCGGCGTTAAAACGAGCGATTGCTCACGTTTGCGCTTAAGCAAAAGGGGCCCGGCAATGGTCGGGCCCCTTTTGCTTAAGCGGCGACTTAGCATACTCGCGGGCGTGCTATAGATACGCACCGAGGTTGATGGCCGTGGCGTCGGTCTGGCTGCTTGCCTGGGTGCTGGCTCGTTCCAGCAGGAACGGCCGCACGAGTTCTTGGCGGTTGATGTCCTCGATGGCCGTGACCGCGGTGACGGTGCGCGCTGCAGAGCCGACGTGGATATGCTTGGTCTTTGTCGGGACCTTGTTCTCGATTTGCTCCATGAGCAGTTGGACACCCTTGCGGCCAATCTCGTAGCCCGGGGGCGCTACCGTAGTGAGCGGGACCGATCCGCTCCAAGCGAGTGGGTTGCCATCGCAACCTGCTACGCGTACTTGCCCGGGGACGGCGATGCCTTTGTCGACCAGCGCCGAGATGACGCCCGAGGCCAGCACGTCGGTCAGACCGACGACAAAATCGGGACGTTCGTCCGCGGGGCGCTCGGCGATTTGAGCACCGATGCCGTAGCCGTCGGCAGCGGTATTCCATTCGCCGGCGTCGATGACTTCGATCTTGATATCGGGGTGTAGAGCGAGCGCTTTATGAATGCCAAGGACGCGCAGGGTGAGTTGCATAAATGCTGCTCGGCCGACGACGACAATATGGTGCGCGCCGCGGGCGATGGCAAGTTCGGCAATGATGCGACCCTGGGCCTCGTTGTCGGCCGCTACGTAGTAGCCGGGCTCGGAGCAATGGATGTCCAGATGGACGATCGGCACGGGCATCTTGGTCATGGCGGGGTGCCAGTCGGGGGATGCCATGGGCTGAACCATGACGCCGGACATCTGGGTGCCCATAAAGTAGCGCAGGTAATGGTCCTGGAGAATATCGTCGTTATCGGCGTTGGCGATGAGCAAGTCGTAGCCGTGCTTGCGGGCCTCGTTGTGGGCGCCGCTGGCGATTTGGAGCGAAAAGCCGTGATCGAGACGGGGGAGCACCAGGCCAAAGGACTTGGTGGCGCCGCCCGCGAGCTGACGGGCGCTTTGATTGGGCAGGTAGCCAAGGCGATTGATGGTCTCGTTGATGAGCTTGAGGGTCTCGGGGCGCAGCTTTTCGGGGTGGTTGAGCGCGTTGGAAACCGTGCCCAACGAAACCCCAGCCTCGCGCGCGACGTCGCTGATTTTTACCTTTGCCATAGCGGCCCCTTTGATGCGTTTCAAGTACAAGGCAGATTGTAGCATCCCAAACCTACCAAAAAGGGACAGGTTTATTTTGGCAGGTTTTATCTGGGGAAACGCTGTTGCCAACGCGACCACCACGAAGGGGACAGGCACCTTTGTGGTGGTTTGGACCGGCTGGACGTGTGTACATCGGGTGGTATCTAAGTTGAGATACCACTTCTGGTATATCAGATTGCGTTTACGTGAGTACAATACTCGAACGTTATACGTCTCAGCGCCCGTCGTGCGTGGGCGTTTTGCAGTCACGCGAACGAAGGGATTTATCCTATGTGCGGAATTGTCGGCTACACCGGCTCTGATATTGCAAAGAGCATTCTGGTCACGGGCCTTAAGCGTATGGAATATCGCGGCTATGACTCCTCGGGCGTCGCGCTCGAGGTGGGCGAGGGCGCCGCGGCTCACCTCGACGTCATCCGCCGCGTGGGCAAGGTCGCGGGCCTGGAGAGCGAGCTTTCCAACATCGACAGCGACGCTACCTGCGGTATCGGCCACACCCGTTGGGCCACCCACGGCAAGCCCTCCGTCGTTAACGCTCACCCCCACACCAGCTGCGACGGTCGTATCGCCATCGTCCACAACGGCATCATCGAGAACTTCGCCGAGCTGCGCGAAGAACTGGAGGGCCGCGGCCACCACTTTAAGAGCGAGACCGATACCGAGGTCTTTGCGCATCTGATCGAAGAGGCTTATGCCGAGACGCACGACCTGATGGCCTCCGTGCGCGAGGCTTGCACCCACGTGGTCGGTGCCTATGGTCTGGCCGCCGTGTGCGCTGACGAGCCCGGCGTGATCGCCGTGGCCCGCAAGGATTCCCCGATCGTGGTCGGCGCGGGCGAGACCGGCGCCTATGTCGCCTCCGATGTCATCGCGCTCATCGACGCCACCCGCGATGTCGTGGTGCTCGAGGACGGTCAGTTTGCCAAGCTCACGCCCGCAGGCGTCGAGTACACCGACGAGGCCGGCAACGTTATCGAGCCCAAGGTCACCCACATCGACTGGGACCTGGACATGGCAGAAAAGGGCGGTTATCCCGACTTTATGCTCAAGGAAATCCACGAGCAGCCGCGCGTCGTGCGCGACACGCTGGTTGGTCGTATGACGCCGGCCGGCGAGCTCGACATCGACGAGCTGGGCCTTTCGCTCGAGGAGCTCAACGACATCGACCGCGTCTACGTGATCGCTTGCGGCACCAGCTATCACGCTGGCCTCATTGCCAAGAATCTCATTGAGGGCTGGGCTCGCATCCCCACCGAGGTGGAGGCGGCCAGCGAGTTCCGTTATCGCAACCCTATCATTACGCCGACGACGCTCGTCGTGGCCGTGTCTCAGTCGGGCGAGACCGCCGATACGCTGGCGGCCATCCGCGATGCGCGCATCAAGGGCGCCAAGGTCTTTGGCATCACCAACGTGGTGGGCAGCCCCGTGGCGCGTGAAAGCGACGGCGTCATCTACACCAAAGCCAACAAGGAGATCGCAGTCGCCTCGACCAAGAGCTTTATCGGCCAGGTTGTGAGCCTGACGCTTTTGGCCCTGCTGCTGGCACAGGTCAAGTACCGCCTGACCACTAAGCAGACGCGCATGATGTTCCGCGAGCTTTCCGACACCGCCGAGCAGATCCAGTGGATTTTGGACACGCAGACCGATGCCGTGCACGAGGCCGCCCTGCTGTGCAAGGACGCACAGTCGGCACTGTTCGTCGGCCGCGGTATGGGCGCTGCTATTTCCTACGAGGGTGCGCTCAAGCTCAAGGAGGTCAGCTATCTGCATGCCGAGGCCTACGCTGCCGGCGAGATGAAGCACGGCCCCATCGCTCTGATCGATCCGGGTTTCCCCGTTATCGCCGTGGCCACCAAGAGCGCCACCTATGACAAGACGGTGTCGAACCTTATGGAGTGCAAGGCCCGCGGTGCCAAGGTGATCGTCGTTGCCACCGAGGGCGACGAGGAGATCAACAAGATCGCCGATTGCATCATCCGCGTGCCTGCCGTCCGCGACGTGTTCAGCCCCATTACGGCGAGCGTCCCGCTGCAGCTGCTCGCCCGTGAGGTGGCAATCCTGCGCGGCTGCGACGTCGACCAGCCTCGCAACTTGGCCAAGAGCGTTACTGTGGAGTAGTCGGTTTCGTTGTTCTAGCGACTAAGGCCCGGCTCCGCATCAAGACGGAGCCGGGCCTTGTTGTATTTTCCCAGATAAAACCTGCCAAAATAAACCTGTCCCTTTTTGGCAGGTTAGCGGAGCTTGCTGGTCTCGAAGTACTCGGGGAACTGGTCCAGAACCTCGGTCTGGTTGCGGAACATCATATGCAGGTGCTTGCTGACCAAAAAGCTCGCTTCGATGGGGTCGCGACCGGCGATAGCGCGGCGAATCTGCTTGTGTTCGTTCACGATGTCCTGATTGTCGAGAACCTGCGTGGCAGCGCGCAGCCAGCGGAAGCGCTCCAAGTCGGCATTGGTCTCTTCGAGCCACGACCACACGGTGCTGCGACATGCGATGCTAAAAATCATGTGATGCATGAGGTTGTCGCTCAAAAAGAAGCCGATGCGATCCTCTTCGGCCATGGCCTTTTCCTGCAGCGCGATGGCGCGGTCGAGCTGCTCGATGCCGGCCGACGTGGCGCGCGCACAGCACTCCACGATCACCTGCTTTTCCAGATGTTCGCGGATGTAACAGGCACTCTCGGCAAGGGTGAGGTTGATGGGTGAGACGTAGGTGCCGCTCTGGGGCACGGTGCGCACCAGGCCTTCCTGCGCCAAGCGAACCAAAGCCTCGCGCACGGGCGTGCGACCCATATCCAGGTCGTCGCAAAGTTGCTTGACGCCCAGCTTTTCGCCCGGCTTGTAGTCCAGGTAGACGATTTTGCGTCGAATGGTGTGGTAGGACTGGTCCTGTAGGCTCGTTTCCTGCTCGCCGACGTGCATCGATTCTTCCATAGCGCCTCGCAACTGTTCTATCAAACTCATATGTCAGTTGTTAATTATGCCGCGAATCAGCTCTCCGCGGTGGGTAATTCGGCTGTTGCCTGAGAACTATTGCGGCATCTTAGTCTGTGTTTGCGCAAGGCTGCGCTCAATGTTGCCGTATCATAAGCCGTCGCAAACGTGAAATAGAAAGAAGGAATCCCATATGCAACTGGCAAATATCGTACGCGAGCGCTGGAAAGGCGTCTTGTTCTGCCTGATCATCGCCATTCCCGCGACGTTGCTCGGCAAACAAATTGAGGTGGTCGGCGGTCCGGTATTTGCCATCCTCTTTGGCATGGTCCTGGCGCTCGTCTTTCCCAAGAATCGTCGCGAACAGCTCGCCGCCGGCGTCACCTATACGTCCAAAAAAGTCTTGCAGTACGCGGTTATCCTGCTTGGCTTTGGCATGAACCTCTCCCAGATTCTGTCCAAGGGCGCCCAGTCGCTGCCGATTATCGTGGCGACAATCTCGACCTCGCTTGTCATCGCCTTTGTGCTCTGCCGCGTTATGAACGTGCCGGGTAAGATCGCGACGCTTGTGGGTGTGGGTTCGTCGATTTGTGGCGGTTCTGCTATCGCCGCGACCGCACCCGTCATCGACGCCGACGATCGCGAGATTGCCCAGGCCATTTCGGTCATCTTCCTGTTTAACGTTATCGCGGCGCTCGTGTTTCCAACGCTCGGCGGCATGCTCGGGCTGACCAACGAGGGTTTTGGCCTGTTTGCCGGCACCGCCATCAACGACACCTCGTCCGTAACGGCTGCGGCGAGCGCCTGGGACAGCATGCATCCCGGCGCCAATGTGCTCGAGAGCGCCACGGTGGTCAAGCTCACCAGGACGCTGGCCATCATTCCCATCACGCTGGCGCTTGCTTGCTGGCAGATGCATCTGGCGCGCAAGGCCGGCGGCGACGCCAAAAGCACGTTCTCCCTCAAACGCGCGTTTCCCCTGTTTGTGCTGTTCTTTGTGCTGGCGAGCGTGATCACTACGGTGTTTCAGCTTCCCGCGTCCTTTACGGCGCCCATCAAGGAGCTGTCGAAGTTCTTTATTGTGATGGCCATGGCGGCTATTGGTTTTAATACCGATATCGTCGAGCTGGTCAAAAAGGGCGGCAAGCCCATCGCATTGGGCTTTTGCTGCTGGATTGGCATCGCGTGCATGAGTTTGGGAATGCAGCACGTACTGGGAATCTGGTAGAGAAGTAGCTTGTTTGCGTGCTGCGTGCTGCGTGCTGGCGAGCGCAAGCCTGCGGTGGAGCGATAGGAGCTCTTGCGGGTATGGCTTGTCCGCAGGTTTATAAGTCCCGAAGAGCTCTTATCGCCCCGCCAGGATGGCGATGCGGGGCAACACCTATACTCGCAGGACGGCGCTTTCTGCCCTATAGTGTTTGGTGAGCAATATCGTTCAATTTTGAAACACTCGGTCGTGCGACCGTCGGCGGCTGCATGTCGCCGCGGACAGGGGCAAATCATGGATAGCGATGCCAAGCTGAACATCTTGACCGAGGCCCTGGCTGCTGCCGGGGCCTCGGCATTGGCAATCGATGCGCGTGGGGACGTCGCGATCTCGACCATGAATGACGCGGCTCTTGAGCGGGATGTGGCGGCTTTTGTTGCCGAGCGCCTCGACCGTATAGGAGACGGCGCGCGTCTGGTTATGGGGCGTGCGGGTACGCGCCTGAGCCTGACCGTTCGCCCCACCGACAAAGAGGGCGGGGGCCTTTGGGTCGTCGTGGTCCGCGAGGTGCGCGGCGCCGCGGCGCATGCGGGCATCGAGTGGCTCAACGCCGACGAAGTTGAGGCCCGCTATGAATCGAGCGCGTACGGCATCGTTGAGGGTGCCGCTGCGGTAGCTGCACCGGTTTCCGAGAGCTATGCGCGCGGCGTGCCCCTTATGCTCGAGGGCGAGCTGGGCGCGGGCCAGATCGAGATCGCCAAGCGCCTCTATCTGGACGGTCCTTTTGCCGATCAGCCCTTTGTTTCCGTCGCGCTCGATGAACTCACCGATCGCGGTTGGCGCCATGTGCTCAAAAGCTCCGAATCGCCGCTGTTCCAAACGGGGCTGACCCTTTGCATTGAGGGCTGGAATGCGGTTGGCCCCCAGCGCCTCCGCGAGCTGGTCTCCACGATGGCCGACACCGCGTTGGCGACGCGCTGTCATGTGGTGCTGACGGCGAATGACATGCCGGGCGGCAGCGAAAGTGATCAAGCCGCCTTTGTGACCGAGCGCTTCGCCTGTGCGGTGAGCGTGGCGCCGGCAATCGCCGAGCAGGGAGCCGCGTCGACGAAGGTCGCGCGCTATTTGGAATATCTCGCTGATGCATTTGGGACGGCAGCGCCCACGCTGTCTGCCACGGCGACGAAGACGCTCGATGCTTACCGCTGGCCGCGCAATTATCTGCAGCTCCGCGAGGTCTCGGAACGACTGTATATATTGGTGGGGGCGGGCACGGTGGACCGCGCTGTGGCGGAGGAAGTGCTCGCCCAAGAGGACGTGATTAAGACCGCAACCTTTGGCGCCCCGACACTCGAAAGCGACCTGTATATTCTGCGACCGCTGGCCGATACCGAGCGAGATATCGCGCATCTGGTTGTAGACCATCTCCACGGTAACCGAACCCGTGCGGCGGAGGTGCTGGGCATAAGCCGTACAACGCTGTGGCGCTTGCTGAAGGACGATGACCGTTGAGCGAGGCGCCCGTGACCGCGCGCGACGCGTGTGCTACAGTCCAAAGCGTTATTGTTTCGATTTGGTTACGGCGTGCGAGGGCATATGGCTGAGACTTCAAAACCGAGTCGCAGAAGGCGGAGTGCCGCGCCGGTCAACCGACGCACAACATCGGTGACGTGGGGTAAACACGCCTCGGGGTTTGATGGCTCGTTCAAGCGCACTAAATACGGCTATCCTTCGGCAAGCGCCCGCTTGGCAATGCAGGCAGAGTCCTCGCTGTGGGGCCGCAAACGCGTGGTGGGCTCAAAGCTCAAGCACGACGGCACGCTTGGTTACATCAGTCGCGGGGCGGCTCGCCGCAGCGGGCTCAACCCGGCTGGTTGGCATCGTTATGTGCCGATCGTGGCCGTCGTTGCGGTGATCGTCATCGCACTCGCTGCGCTTGGCTACGCCGGCGGTGGCGCCAACTTGGACGCAGTGTTTAAATCGCCCGAGCTCGCGCATGCAGGCACAGAAGTTGTCGAGGGCGCGCAGACCCAGACAGGCGTCGCGCCCCAGCGCGGCATCGTCGCGGCGGCCTCCACCATCGCCGATGCGCAAAAGGACGAGGACGAACAAGGCGACGGTGCCGAAACGACTCACACGAACGAAACGACGACAACGGCGACGTCAATATAAGTTGCGAGTGGGGTAGCTAAAATAGCCCCGTCCAAAATTAGCTACCCCCGCTGACGCTCCTGGGTTACCTTACGTAGACGACGTTGTCGCGGCGCGGCTTTGCCTCGGGTAGCGTGTCCTCGGCGTAGCCCAGAATGCAGTGACCGACACCGCGCAGGCTGCCGTCGGCGGGCAGGCCCCAGCTGGCCAGCAGCTCCAGGCCCTCGGGCGAGTCAAAGACCTCATGCGCGCGATGAATCCAGCACGAATCAACGCCCAGCGCATAGGCAGCATTGAGCAAGTTGCCCATGGCGAGCGAGCCGTCTTCCAGATGTGTGGGCACGCTGCGGTCAACCAGCACCACCACAACGGTCTTGGCGCCATAGAAGGGGTCGCTGTTGCTGTCCATGACCTGGGCGTTGAGCTGTGAGAGACGCTCGACGGTCGCGGGGTCGGTGACGGCGACAAACGTCACCGGCTGGCGGCCCATGCCGCTCGGTGCATATTGGCCGGCTTCGATAATACGTGCAAGCTTTTCGGCCTCGACGGGACGATCGCTGTAGTTGCGGCAGCTGCGGCGGTGAATGAGTGCTTCGATAGTCTCCATGGTGTCTCCTTGCGGTGGCGTTGCAGATGCCCCGTTCATACCCGTCGGGCTCAAACGATAGACGGTCAATTGCCCGGCCAAAAGGATAGCTTCCAATTGGCAAAGTAGGTTTGCATAAAAGTACCTTCAGAATGTGACAAACCAATGGGATGGTTAAACGTTTTATCCCGTCTACCCTGCGGTTTTTTACCACTTGCCTAAATGATGTCCGCATAACTTCTGATAAAGGTTTTACTAAAGGAGTACCAACGTTTATCAACGCGCCGTGGTGGCGCCGGGCCAGGAGGTAACTATCATGTTCCAGGCTGGAGATGTCGTCGAGACCGATTTCGAAGGATTTCTGAAGCTGCTGCGTTCCAAGACGCGCGCTTTCGTGTCGATCAACGATCACGAGTACTACATCACGCACACCGATGGCTATTGGCGTGTTCAGGATTGCGAGGCCCTCAACGATAAGGGCCACTTTACTGACTGCTCCGAGCTGGTCAACACGGTCTGCGAGGTCGTCGAGCTGCCTTGGATCTGCGGCAAGAGCCTGCACGATAGCTTCTCGGGTGCTACGGTCTACGAGGCCGTCGCCGCCTAGCAGCAAATAATCGATTTCCTCTCATGACCGCCGGCGCTGCCCCCGCGCCGGCGGTCTTTTTTGTCGATATGTTGTATAGCTTGCGCGCTGCGAACGAAGCCCTTGACGATAGTCAAAACTCGGACTAATCTGAAATCTCAATTAGTCAAAATTCGGACTATCGAATGGTGGGAGAGATGGATTGCACGGTTACGTCGGTCGATTTTGACCGGATGCTCAACGGGCTCGACCGTATTTATTCAGAGTTCGCGCGTGCCTGCGGCCTTTCGGATTGCGCCTATTGGATGCTCGTCGATATCAGCACGGCGGACGAAAGCGTTGCCGTGAGCCGGCTCACGAGCGAATGGTTCTATAGCAAGCAGACCATTAACTCGGCAATTAAAACCCTGACGGCGCGAGGGCTTGCAACGTTGGAATTTGCCGAAGGCAGTCGTAAGAATAAGGTCGTTTGTTTGACCGATGAGGGCCGGCGGTTCGCCGAGCACTATGCGTTACCGGCGGTTAAAGCCGAGCAGCGTGCCTTTGACGCGCTCGAGCCCTGGGAACAGCATGAGATTATGCGTCTGGTCGGCAAGTTTTCCCATGTGCTCAACGAGGAGTGCGAGGTGTTTAAACAGCAGATGGCCGCCGAGAGCCAAGTGGAAAACCAAGAAGAGGGGGAGACGTGCGACTCTTAATGAGGTTTATGAGGCCGTATCGCGGGCTGATTGCGGTGACACTGTTTGTTCTGCTGATAGATAACGTCGGCACGCTGCTGGTGCCTACGATGTTGGCGAATATGGTCAATACCGGCATCACGACGGGTGATGTCGACTACATCCTGCGCAACGGCTTGTACATGCTTATCGCGACCGGCATGGCCAGTGGTGGCGCGGTGCTGGGCTGTTATCTTTCGGCTCGCCTGGCGGCCAACGTGGCCTGTGACATCCGCAACGCCGTCTACGACAAGTCGCTCGAGCTGTCTGCCAGCGACTTTGAGCGCTTTGGCACCGGCTCGATGATCACGCGCTCGCTCAACGACATCAACGTGATCCAGCAGGCGATTCTGCAGACGATTCAGCTGGTGCTGCCGGTGCCGTTTTTGGCCGTGGCGGGCATCATCTTCGCCTGGCATATCGATCCCGCCATGGGTACGCTGCTGGGTGCAGTCGTGGCGATTGTGCTGGTGGCGGCGGTCTTTACGGTCGCCAATGCAGCGCCGATTTTTATGCGCCTGCAGAGTTTTATCGACCGTATGAACGTGGTGTTGCGCGAGAACATCGTGGGCGTGCGCGTCATTCGCGCGTTTAACAAGGAGCGCCATGAGGAGCAGCGCCTAGACGAGGTGTTTAGTGATTACGCGGCCAACGCTATCAAGGTCAACCACCTGTTTGTGGGTCTCGATAGCTCCTGCTTCTTTCTGATGAATATCGCCGAGGTGGCGGTGCTGTGGGTGGGAGGCAATCGCGTAGGCGTCCACGCCATGCAAATCGGCAGCATCTCGGCCGTGTTGGAATACGCGCTGCTGATTCTGTTCTTTGTGATGATGGCGCAGATGGTGATCCTGACGTTGCCGCGTGCCGCGGCGTGCCTCAACCGTGCACAACAGGTGCTTCAGATTGAGCCGAGCATCGTCGATGGCGAGCGAACGCTCGACGCGGGCGCGTCCGACTCAAAGGACGGAGCAGACGCGGTCGCCATGTTCGACCATATGTCGTTCCGTTTTGACGATGCCGACGAGGACACCCTGTGCGACCTGAGCTTTGCCTGTCGTCGTGGCCAGACCACGGCGATTGTGGGCTCGACGGGATCGGGCAAATCGACGGTGGCCAAGCTCTTGTTGCGTTTCCACGATGCCTCGAAGGGCGCCATACGTCTCAACGGTGTTGACCTGCACGACCTTTCGCAAGACGAGATTCGCGGGCATATCGCTTACGTGCCGCAGAAGGCGTGGCTGTTCTCGGGCACGGTGGCGAGCAACCTGCGTTATGGCAACGAGGGTGCGACCGAGGCCGACATGCTTCACGCGCTGCGGGTTGCCCAGAGCACCTTTGTGCTCGATCAGCCGCAGGGGCTCGATACCCCGGTGGCGCAGGGCGGTACGAACTTCTCGGGCGGTCAGCGTCAGCGCCTGGCCATCGCCCGTGCGCTCATGAAGCACGCTGATTTGTATATCTTCGACGATAGCTTTTCGGCCCTGGATTTTAAGACCGATGCCGCCCTGCGCCATGCGCTGCAGGACGAGACGCGCGATGCCGCGGTACTCATCATCGCGCAGCGTATCTCGACCATTCTGCATGCCGACCAGATCGTGGTGCTCAAGGATGGCGAGGTCGTGGGCTTGGGCACGCACGACGAGTTGATGGAGACTTGCGAGGTGTACCGCGCCATCGCGGAATCGCAGATGAAGGGAGGTGAGTAGCATGACCGAGGGGCTCAAGAAGCAGGGCGTCGTTGATGACGCCGTGGCAGCGGGGACGGCTGAGGAGACGGCGGTCGCGCCCGGTCTGGACGATGCCGCCAAGGCTGCAGCCGAGCGCGAGGCTCGCCGCCAAGCGCTCTACGAGGAAAACGAACGTGCCGAGGACGAGCGTGCCCGCGCTGAGGCGGAGCGCATGCGCGATGTGGACGACGAGGACGAGGACGAGAAGCCCCGCGACACCTGGGCGACGGTGCGCCGTCTGTGGAGCGAGGCCGCCGGCGATCACTGGCGCTTTTACCTCGTGTTCGCGAGCATCGTGTTCTACGTCATCTTTAACACCGCGGCGCCGGCGTACAGCGCCCGCGTCATCGATGAGCTGTGGGGACACGTAAAGCTGGCGTTTGCCAACGACGCTACCTTCAGCATCACCTGGGAGAACTGCGGCAGGACCATCTTCATCTACTTTATAATCTGGACGGCCGCCGCCTCTTTTTACGCACTCCAGAGCTTTTTGATGTCGAGCGTGGCCGAACGCCTCAACCTGCGTCTGCGTAACCGTATCGCTCAAAAGCTCAACCGTCTGCCGCTCGCCTACTTTGACGCGCATCGTCCCGGTGAGGTGGTCAGCCGCGCGACCAACGACCTGGACAAGATGTCCGAAAGCATGCAGCGCGGACTGCTGCAGCTGCTGGTGTCGATCGGCACCGTGGTGGGCGCCGTGGGCGTGATGTTCGTGTTTAGCGTGCCGCTCACGCTGGTCTTTTTGTTCTTTATGGCGTTGTCGCTGCTGGTGACCAAAGTGGTCTCACGTCGCACGCATGACGTGACCGGCGAGCGCCAGGAGTGGGTGTCCAAGATTACGAGTGCGGTCGAGGAAGGCTATTCGGGCCGTCTGGTGATTCGCGCGTTTAACCGCGAGCGTCAGAGTTCTGCCGAAGTGCATGAGGCCTCGAGGGAGCTAGCGCGCGTGAGTACCAAGGCCGACTTTATGATCAATGCCGTCGGCCCCGCGGTGCGCTTTATCGGCCGCTTGGCGCAGATCGTGATCGCGCTGGTGGGCTGTAGCATGCTGGTCGCCGGTCACATGACCGTCGGCGTGTTCCAGGCGTTCTTCCAGTTTATCTACGAGGCGTCCGAGCCCATGACGCAGCTGTCGTTTACCTTTAACTCGCTGCAGAGCGCGCTGGCGAGTGCGGAGCGTGTGTTCGACCTGCTCGATGAGCCCGAGATGGAGGCCGATCCGCTGCCGGACGAGGCTGCCAAGCTGCCGGGTCGCGTTGAGGGCCGCGTCGCTTTTGAGCACGTGCGCTTTGGTTATTCGCCCGACAAGCCGCTTATGCGCGATGTGTCGTTTACCGCCGAGCCGGGTCAGAAGATTGCGGTGGTGGGAACCACGGGTGCGGGCAAGACCACGCTCATCAACCTGCTCATGCGCTTTTACGAGATTGACGGCGGGCGCATTACGCTCGACGGTGTGGACACGAGCCGCATGGACCGCGGCGAGCTGCGCCAGCAGTTTGGCATGGTGCTGCAGGACGCCTGGCTGTTCGATGGCACGATTGCACAGAACATCGCCTATGGCTGTCCCGAGGCGACGCGCGAGGAGATCGTGGCGGCCGCGCGCGCCGCGCAGGTCGACTTCTTTGTGCGCACCATGCCGCAGGGTTATGACACGCGGGTGGCCAACGATGCCGAGAGCATCAGTCAGGGCCAACGTCAGCTGCTGACCATTGCGCGCGTGCTGCTCAACAACCCGGCGATTCTCATCCTGGACGAGGCGACCTCAAGCGTGGACACGCGCACTGAGCTTGCCATCGGCCGCGCCATGGACGCGCTCATGAGCGGGCGCACGAGTTTTGTGATCGCGCATCGCCTGTCGACGATCGTGGATGCCGACCTGATCTTGGTCATGGATCATGGCAACATTATCGAGCAGGGCACGCATAAGGAACTATTGGCTGCCGAGGGTGCCTACGCCGACCTCTATCTGAGCCAGTTCGCATAATGCGACATAGGGACGGCCCCTTTGTCGCATTGGAAATAAGGCGCGCCGGGGATGGATTCCCTGGTGCGCCTTTTGCGTCGGTGCCGATGTCGTCTTGTGCCGCTTGCGCTCCTAGCGTTCGTCCACAAGTTTGGCAACGAGGGCCTTAAGCTCGGCCACCTCTTTCTCGAGCTCTTTGACGCGGCGGGCGTTCTCGGTGATGCCTTGACGGTTGAGCGCAGACTGCTCGGCGGCATCGTCGGGCATGTACTCGCGATGCTGCTTGGCGTCGAAGCTCTCCTCGAACACGCGGCAGCCGTTGCGCTTGATGATGCGTCCCGGCACGCCAACGACGGTGCAGTTGTCGGGCACGTCCTTAACGACAACCGAGTTGCCGCCGATCTTGACGTTGTTGCCGATGCGAATGTTGCCGAGCACCTTGGCGCCCGTGCCTACGGTGACGTTATTGCCCAGGGTGGGGTGGCGCTTGCCGGTCTCGTTGCCGGTACCGCCGAGCGTGACGCCCTGATAGAGCACGCAGTTGTCGCCCACGATGGTGGTTTCGCCGATGACGACGCCCATGGCGTGGTCGATAAAGAAATGCTTGCCGATCTGTGCGGCGGGATGAATCTCGACGCCGGTGATGTGGCGGGTGATTTGCGAGAGCACGCGGGCGAGCGAACGATGGCCGTGCTCCCACAGCCAGTGCTCGGGCACGTGGTTCCACTTGGCGTGCAGGCCAGGATAGGAAAGGAAGATGACTAGACCGTTTTGCGCGGCGGGGTCCTGCGCCTGGACGGTCTTGATGTCCTCGCGAATGGTATTGATAAAGCTCACCGGCCGCCCTCCCTTAGCGCCATGGCAATGCGGTTCAATAAAGTATAGCGATTCGCTAGGGATTAGGAAGGACAATCTTGATGGCATTGCGCAACAGGTGTCAGTTATGCAAACTTGCTGGTAATGGAGTCATGCTTTTGTGGGGTTGCGCACGAGGGGGCGCCGCAACCGTATACTGGTCAACTTGGACGTATCCGCGCCCACAACTGAGAGGTTTTACTTCATGGGTTTCATCAATTTTATCGCTGAGCTGCTCAAAGACCCGCGCACCGCGATTGCCAGCTGGATCGCCGCCGGCCCGCTTATGGCCTACGGCTGCGTGTTCCTGATCATCTTTATCGAGACGGGCGTGGTGTTCTTCCCGTTCCTTCCCGGCGATTCGCTGCTGTTTGCCTCGGGCTTCTTTGCCCACAACGGCGGCTTTAACATCGTGGCCCTGCTGGCCACCGCATGGGCGGCTGCCATTTTGGGTGACCAGTGCAACTTTATGATTGGTCACTTCTTTGGCAAAAAGATCATCGCTTCGGGCAAGGTCAAGGCCATGACGCCCGAGCGTATCAAAAAGTCCGAGGACTTCTTGGATAAGTGGGGCCACCTGGCCATCTTCCTGGGCCGCTTCTTCCCGTTTATCCGCACCTTTGTGCCCTTTATCGCCGGCATGGGCGGCATGCACTGGCGCAACTTCGTCATCTTTAACGTTCTGGGTGGCATTACCTGGTCGACGCTCTTTACGCTGCTGGGCTACTTCTTTGGCGGCATCCCCTTTGTGCAGGAGCACTTTGAGCTGCTGATCGTCGGCATCGTTGCCGTGTCGATCATCCCGACCGTGGTTGGTTTGGTTAAGGCTAAGCTGGGCAAATAGAACGCGTAGCTCGAGGCAGCGCACAAACTGTGCCGTTGAGCCCCGTCACCGTTTACGGTGGTGGGGCTCTTTAGTTTCGGTTGAATGAAAATACTTTACTTAGTTAAAGAAAAGCGTTTTATCAGACGCGTACGGGGAGTACAATCTCGTGCATGCGAATCGACGTGCCATGGGCTTTGGTGTTGCCCGCGTGTCCCGTCCGGCTCTACGCTCCGGGCGTGCGACGTTGCGACGCGGTCGGCCTCGGTCCTTGCGTGCGAGTTCGCGAGTATGCAACTGTGTATGTAAGGAGCGACATATGACTGTCGAGAAGAAGGATATCGATTGGGGTAGCCTCGGCTTTGGCTACATGAAGACCGATTACAGCTACGAGGCCCATTGGAAGGACGGCGAGTGGGACGAGGGCGGCCTGACCACCGACCACACCCTGCACGTCTCCGAGTGTGGTGGCATCTTCCATTACTGCCAGGAAGTCTTTGAGGGCCTGAAGGCCTACACCGCCGAGGACGGCAGCATCGTTTGCTTCCGTCCCGACATGAATGCTGAGCGCATGTATAACTCTGCCCAGCGCCTCGAGATGCCCCCGTTCCCCAAGGACAAGTTCGTTGAGGCCGTCAAGCAGGTCGTTTCTGCCAACGCCGCCTGGGTTCCGCCCTTCGGTTCCGGCGCGACCCTGTACGTGCGTCCGTTTATGATCGGCTCCGGTGACGTGATCGGCGTGGCTCCCGCTCCTGAGTACACGTTCCGTATTCTCGTGACCCCGGTCGGTCCGTACTTTAAGGGTGGCCTCAAGCCCGTTAAGCTGCGCGTTTCCGAGTATGACCGTGCTGCACCGCACGGCACCGGTAACATCAAGGCCGGCCTGAACTACGCCATGTCCCTCAAGCCTACGATGGAGGCTCACCGCGAGGGTTATGCCGAGAACCTGTATCTCGACTCCGAGTCCCGCACCTATGTCGAGGAGACCGGTGGCGCCAACGTCCTGTTCGTGAAGGAGGACGGCACGCTCGTCGTTCCGCAGTCGCACACCGACTCCATCCTGCCTTCCATCACCCGTCGTTCGCTCGTCCAGGTTGCTCAGGACCTGGGCATGACCGTTGACCAGCGCCCCGTCGAGTGGGCAGAGGTCAAGGCCGGCACTTTTGTGGAGTGCGGCCTGTGCGGCACCGCTGCCGTCATCTCCCCGGTCGGCGAGATCGACAACAAGGTTTACGGTGCCGACGAGACTGTGACCTTCCCGGCTGGCTACACCGAGATCGGTCCCGTGATGAAGAAGCTCCGCGAGACCCTGACGGGCATCCAGTCCGGTGCTGTCGAGGATAAGCACAACTGGGTTTACACCGTCGCGTAATTAGCCTTTCCTGTCCGGGCGGAGAGCAAGTTCCCTCCCGGCGCGTCCTCGGACATGCAAGAAGCCCTCGCTGCGCACTTCGTGCGGCGAGGGCTTCTTGCGTCCTGCGGAGTGCGCCGGGAGGGAACTTGCTCTCCGCCCTGCGGGTTCGGCGTTGTCACAACAGGCAATAATTAATCTGATTAAAGATGGTGCGCGGCCTATTGTCCGCGCGTTGTGCGTGGATAATAAAAGGGTCCAAGGTTTGTGCCTTGGGCCCCAAAGGGTTGATGAACTGGCTTGAGACTCGGCCGTGATTGTTAGAACTTGACGGTCGGTGCCTGGCGGGCGGCCTCAGCTGCCTCGAAGCCCTGGCGCTCCTTAAACTGGAAGATGCCGGCAAAGATAACAGCCGGGAACGTCTGGATGGCATTGTTGTAGCTGAGCACGCAGTCGTTGTAGCTTTGGCGTGCATAGCTAATCTTGTTCTCGGTATCCTCGAGCGATGCCTGGAGCTGCGTAAAGTTGGTGTTTGCCTTAAGGTCGGGGTAGGCCTCGGCCACGGCAAAGAGCTGGCGCAGCGCACCGGTCAGCACGTTGTCGGCTTCCATCTTAGCCTCGGGGGTGGTCGCCTTGACGGCGGTGTTGCGCGCGCTGATCACGGCGGAGAGCGTCTCCTGCTCGTGCTTGGCGTAGCCCTTGACGGTCTCCACCAAGTTGGGGATCAGGTCGTTGCGGCGCTGCAGCTGCGTGTCGATGTTCTGCCAGGCGTTATCGATGCGATTGCGCTTGGTGACCATGTTGTTGTAGATGCCGGCGATGGCGCAGACAATCACAACGACAACAACGATACCGATGATGATGGTAGCCATGATGTCTCCGTTTCGAATGGCCGCGGCGTTTCGCGCCAGCTGCCGTTAGTGTGACGGTATTTAGTATACCCACAACCTTTGACGGTGCCGAACTTTCCGGTAAGCGTTATGTTTCAACCAGGGAGGGGGCGCCAATATCGAACGGGCGGTACAGGTGTAAGATATGCGACAAATTAAGGAATGCTGTCTACGCCTTGAGGATGGCGATACGGATGGACCTTCGCATCAAGAAAACCTATCGTGCCCTGTTCGATGCCTTTACCGAGCTTTTGGAAGAGTATCGGTTTGAGGATTTGACGGTTGCTATGCTTTGCGACCGGGCCATGATTCGCCGCACGACGTTCTATAAGCATTTTCGCGATAAAAACGATTACTTCGCCTTTTATATCGATGAGCTCATGTCGGGATTGCCGCAAAAACAGCCCGATGAGGCCGGCGCAGTGTCTGCCGAGGACGTGCGCGCGCTTCGACACGCGATTTTGGACGATGCCATGGATTTGATTCTGGCGCACGAGCAGCTCATGGATAACATTTTGGCTAGCAGCATGTCGGGCATGTTGACCAACGTTATTTGCGACCGCATTGCCCGTTCCATCCGCGAGCGTGTGATGAACGTGCTTGCCGAGGATGCCCTGGCTCCCGTGTCACTCGAGACGACGTCAGAGTTTGTCGCCGGCGGTATTATTCGACTTTTCACGATATGGTGGGAGTCGGGTCACGATCTTGAGCGTCGACCCGAGATGGCCGACGTGGTCGATGCGCTGTTCGAACGAACCATGACGCCGGTGCATCACTAGAAGTGGCGGAGAGAGGGGGATTCGAACCCCCGGAACGCTCTCGCGCTCAACGGTTTTCAAGACCGCCGCATTCAACCGCTCTGCCATCTCTCCGTGAGTCGTAATGATAGCATCGTTTTGAATTTGTAACAGGGAAGGCGAACGATGACGATCACCGAAATCGACGAGAAGTTCATGCGCGAGGCGCTGGCCGAGGCGCGCGCCGCCGTTGCGGTGGGCGAGGTACCGATTGGTGCCGTGGTGGTGCGCGCGGGCGAGATTGTCGCGAGGGCGCATAATCGCCGCGAACTCGACCAGGACCCTTCGGCGCATGCAGAGTTCGCGGCCCTGTGCGCTGCCGCTCGGTCGCTCGGTCGCTGGCGCCTTTCCGATTGCACGGTCTATGTAACGCTCGAGCCTTGCTGTATGTGTGCGGGGCTTATGGTTAACGCGCGCGTGGGGCGCTGCGTGTATGGCGCGGCTGATGCCAAGGCGGGCGCACTGGGTTCGCTGTATGACCTGAATGCCGATTCGCGCCTGAATCATCGGTTTAACGTACATGCCGGCGTGCTGGCGGATGAGTGTCGTGATGTGTTGAGCGGCTATTTTAGTGGGCTGCGTGACACCGATGGTGCTGGCTGCGGCTGTGGATCTGATCTTGAGGCGCATGTCGCTCATGCCGAGGCACTCGCGTGTGCCGAAGATACTGCCGTTGAGGCGGTCGATTTTGGTGCCGCGTGCCGCCGGCCCCGCCGTGTGCTGCTGGCGATCGACTCCTTTAAGGGTAGCGTTTCGAGTGCACAGGCGGAGGCGGCCGTTGCCGAGGGCGTGCGCCGCGTGTGGCCTGATGCCGAGGTACGCGCATTGCCGCTGGCAGATGGTGGCGAGGGAACGCTCGACGCCATCGCCGCGCGTGGTGGCGAGCTCTCGACCTGCGAGGTCGCAGGCCCCTTGGGTGACCGCGTGTCTGCCCGGATGCTGGTGGACGGCGAGCACGAGTCGGCTGTTATTGAGATGGCCGAAGCCGCGGGCATCGGGTACTCGCCTTGCACGGAGTCGTCGGCGCTGGCTGCTACGACCTATGGCGTGGGCGAGCTCATGCTTCGCGCGGTTCGTGCCGGGGTAAAGACTATCTATATTGGTTTGGGCGGCAGTGCCACCAACGACGGTGGCGCCGGTATGCTGCAGGCGTTGGGCGCCCACCTTGTCGATGATCAGGGCTGCGATGTCGCCCCCGGTCTTGCGGGTCTCGAACACGTGGTGAGTATTGATTTGGCACCAGCACTTCGGGCACTGAATGGCGTGCGCGTCGTGGTGCTTTCGGATGTCGAGAATCCGCTTGTGGGGCGCCGTGGTGCGTTGGCAGTGTTCGGTGGACAGAAGGGTCTGCCGACGGATGATGCCGAGGCGCTTCACCGGCACGACAGTTGGATGGTCGGCTACGGCCGCCTGCTCGATGCGGCAATTGCCGAGGCACGGGCCCAAGGGCTGCTGTGTGCACCCGAGGGTGCACGGACGTTCGGCTCGGTGCTCGGCGTGCCTGGCGCTGGTGCCGCCGGTGGTCTGGGAGCAGCGCTGCTGGCGCTCGGCGCCGAGTTGCGCTCGGGCGTGGAGACGGTGCTCGATCTCGTGGGGTTTGACGAGCGCGTGCGCGATGTCGACCTGGTCATTACGGGCGAGGGCAATATGGATGAACAGTCCGCCGCTGGAAAGGCACCGGTGGGCGTGGCGCGTCGCGCCAAGCGATATGGCAAGCCGGTAGCCGCCGTCGTGGGCGGTCGCGCTGACAACCTGGATGCGGTGTATGAGCAGGGTATCGACTTGGTACTTCCGATCTGCCGCAAGCCCATGAGCCTTGAGGATGCGCTTGGCATGCAGGAGGCTGTAGCCAATTTGGCGTGCGCAGGCGAGGGGGCTGCCCGAGCATACGATCTTGGTCGCATATAGATATAAATATCCAATCTGATTTGCCTGTCCAGCTCGTTATTTGTAAATAAATGTTAATAATGCTGGCATTTTACGGTCTATACTATTGTCGTATCCCTGGTTTCGTATCCACCCGTCTGTAAACGGGAATTGAATGAAAGGAGCTAGGATGCGCAGATTGGGAGGTGCGCTTAAGCGCGCGGTTACGGTTGGTGCGGTGCTGGCGCTGACGTTAGGCATGGCCACCCCGGCGACTATGTCATTCGCAGACGATGCCGCAGGGGACGCCGGACAATCGTCCACGTTGGAGCAGAATCAGAAGATGGCGACCGAGTTCGACGAGAATCTGGAGACGAAGGTCACGCTTTCGTTCCCGGGCAAGCGCGAGGCCGAGCCGTCCGACGTTGTGTTTGTGCTCGATAAGTCGGGCGCTTCCGCGCAGAAGGACATTTACAACCAAGCCAAGCAGTTCCTGGGCCAGATTAGCCAGAAGGCCAAGGATGATGGTCTGGACATCAAGGTCGGCGTAGTCCTCTTCAACAAGGTCGGTAACATCCAGCGGCCGCTGACGGACGTCGTCACGGGCTATGATGACATCCTGAACGCAATGAACTCGAGCCTGCATTCGGGCACTAACATGGACGCCGGCCTTCTTGCCGCAAAGAGCATCCTCGACGCGGATACTGCCGTTAAGGCCGAGAACAAGCACGTCATCCTGATTAGCGACGGCGCGACCTACCTTTACTGCAAGAATGGCGATTACACCAAACCGTATACGAGGTCGTTTGGCGATCCAACCAAGCAGACGAATCCGGGGACCGGCGCTGCATACCCCTATGGATCGAACAAAATGGGCGGTATCTGGGAGTGGCAGTCTCGCGAGTACAATCTCAATAACGCCTGGAAGCAGTTCTCCGACGGCTCCAACTTCATTTTCTCGCAGGCCATGAAGAGCCCCGAGAAGCTCGGCAAGTATCTTGAGTACTATCGCGACCAGTGCGAGAACTCTGACAAGAACTGGGCCCAGTACGACTACGAGTACACCGACGCCGCCGCCAATAACGGCACCACGAACCCCATCCCCGTCGACGTGAACGCGCCGTGCAACATCGATGTCGCGTTCTGGAGCACGGACGACACGTTCCAGTCGATGGTCAAGGCCGGCTACGACATGAACGTCTACTACAAGAACGCCGCCGACTTTGATGGCCAGGTATTCCTGCAGTACCTCACCAGGAATTCCAACAATGGTCAGCTCGACACCGACTTTGCCGATATCAAGGCTAAGCTTGTTGACAAGATTGCCGCCGGCTCGACGGTCGAGGACTTTATTGGCGCTGACTTTGACTTTGTCAATGATCCCGCCAAGATCAGCCTGACCGCCAACGGCGAGAAGCTTGCCCCCGAGAAAATCGACGACGGTGCCTACGGCTTTGGCAAGCTCGCGAACGGCTCCTATAGGTTCACCTTGGACTACGTGAATGGCGATCAGGAGGTGCTCAAGCTTACGCTGAACGAGGCTGCATCTCCGAGCAAGCCTGTCGTGCTCGAGTACAGCGAGCGCTTGGTTAACGTGCCTACCGAGCCCGGTACTCATACTCTTAAGGTCAACGAGAGCGCAATCCTGCAGCCCATTGACGGCAACGGCATGCGCGGCGATGCGTATGAGTTCCCGGTTCCGACGGTTACCTACACGGTTGCTGCTCCCGAGCCTAAGCCCGAGCCCGAGGTTAAACCCACTAAGCCGAGCGATAAGAAGCCCGTCAAGGCGACGAAGGGCGAGAAGGGCACCATGCCGATGACGGGTGATACCTTCTCAATTCTGCCCGTCATTGGGCTGGTCGTAGCCGGTGCAGCCGTTTGTGTTGCCGGCATTATCCTTAAGCGCCGTAATCACTAACGGCGTTGACGCCGAACGACGTTTCGCTTCCCAGCGCTTACGCAACGCTTGAATGTTCCCTGCGAAGCAACTGATGGGGCGCGGTCGCATACTTGCGACCGCGCCTTTTTGTTGCCGTGCACTCATGTGGTTTTCCCTTTGACCGCGGGGCATCTTGCTCCGCTGGGCGGGAGCGGGTAATATATATCGAGCGCCTAGCGCGTTCGATGGGTTCGGATGACGACATGTTCCGAATCTGGTCAGGTCCGGAAGGAAGCAGCCATAAGGAGCCTCTGTCGGGCATCCGAATCCATCGAGCGCACGGGCGCTTTTTGGTGCCGCGACATGGCCCGGCCGGCGACGAGGTATTTGGTGTCTCGCTGGTCCTCGGCTGCGCCTGCGGGATCGCTCGACTACCAAATACCTCGTCGCCGGCCGGGCCATGTCGTCCAAAAATCACCCGTAAAGGCGCGTTTAGCTGAACAATTCAATCCCGTGCTTAGTGATGCTCGCTGGCGTTGCCAAAACATCGGCTGCTACATGCCTTGGGCGCTAGTGACCGTCGCCCTTACATCTGTAACGAGTTGCTTACGCATCTCCAGTGCTCTCCGTACTATCATGAATCAGATTGAAGAGAGATGATGATAGGGAGCGCCTTGTTATGATTGAGCTGCTCAGGCGTTTTGGTGGTAAGTTTCGCCGGTATATGGTGATCGGCCCTGCGTGCAAGCTGGTCGAAGTGATTTTTGACCTGCTTACGCCGCTCGTGATTGCCCAGATGATCGATAAGGGTATCGGCGCGCACGACGTCAACGCCGTCATTCACTACGGCATGCTGCTTGGCGCTATGGCTGTGATCGGCATTTCGTTTACGCTCGTCTGCCAAAAGATGGCCGCGCTGACCTCACAGGGCATGGGTACCGACATTCGCGGCGCGCTCTACCAGCACAACAACAAGCTGAGCTATGCCGAGCTCGACCGCTTTGGCACGCCGTCGCTTATCACCCGCATCACCAACGATGTCAACCAGGTGCAGCTGGCCGTGGCGCTGGGCGTGCGCATGCTCATCCGCTGGCCCTTTTTGGCGGTGGGCTCCATGTGCGCGGCCCTTGCCATCGACCTTAAGCTCGGCATCATCTTTTTGATCTGCACGCCCGCTATCGGCCTGGTGTTTTGGTTTGTCATGGCGCGCTGCATTCCCTACTACAAGCAGTTGCAGGCAAAGCTCGACCGCATCGCGCTTATCTGCCGCGAGGGCCTTTCGGGCGCCCGCGTGGTTCGCGCCTTTGTGCGCGAGGATCATGAGCGCGAGCGCTTTGCCCAAGCCGCCGATGACCAGGCCAATATCGCCATCGCGGTGGGCAAGCTCTCGTCAATCCTTAATCCCGTCACGTTTCTTGTGATGAACCTGGGCGTGTGCGCCATCCTGTGGGTGGGCGGCATCCAGGTCAACGTGGGCGAGCTCACGCAGGGTCAGGTCATGGCGTTCGTCAACTACATGACGCAGACGCTCACTTCCATCGTGTACGTCGCCAACCTGGTCGTGGTCTTTACCAAGGCGAGCGCGAGCGCTTCGCGTATCAACGAGGTGCTCAACTGCGAGCCGAGCATCACCGACGAGGGCAACCAGCCGGTCGCGCTGCCCAAGCCGGGCGCGACGGGCAATGCCGCTCCGGTCTCCGCGCTGAGCTTGAGCCATGCGAGCTTCTCGTTTGGCGCGGGCGCGGCAAATGCCGTGAGCGATGTGACCCTGGAGTTGCCGGTGGGCAAAACACTTGGCATTATCGGCGGCACGGGCAGCGGCAAGTCCACGCTCGTCTCGCTTATCCCGCGCCTGTACGATGCGAGCGCAGGCAGCGTGAGTGTGATGGGCGCCGACGTGCGCACCTGGCCGCTCGACCAGCTGCGTCATGTGGTCGCGACCGTTCCGCAGCGCGCGTCGCTGGCGAGCGGCACGATCCGCAGCAACCTGACCTGGCGCGATGAAGCCGCGACCGACGAGGAGCTCTGGGCGGCACTCGACATGGCGCAGGCGAGTGAGTTCGTGCGCAACAAGCCGCAGGGGCTCGATGCCCCGGTCGAGGCGGGCGGCAAGAACTTCAGCGGTGGTCAGCGCCAGCGCCTGACCATCGCGCGCGCTCTGGTGGGCTCGCCGCAGGTTCTGATCATGGATGACTCCGCCTCGGCGCTCGACTTTAAGACCGACGCGGCGCTTCGCCATGCCATTCGCGAACGAAGCATGCGCGGTGCCGCCGAGGGCGGGCTGCCGCTGACGACCGTCATCGTGAGCCAGCGCGTCTCGACCGTGCGCGATGCCGACATGATCTGCGTGCTCGACCACGGCTCGGTCGCGGGCCTGGGTACGCACGACGAGTTGTACGCAAGCTGCCAACTCTATCGCGAGATTTGCCAGTCGCAGCTTCGTCGCGAGGAGCTCGAGGGTCAGCAGGGGAGCGCGACACTCGCGTCCGCCCCGGCATCCACTTGCGCAAAGGAGGGCTGCTAAATGAATCCGTATACTTCTTCCGGTTCGGTCGCCACGATGACGGCCAACGTGTCCGGCAACGATAGCCTCAACGACCTGGGTGACGGCCCACGCCAGCCCGGCGACCCCGAGCGCTATCCCGTGGGCGCGGTGACCCGCCGCCTGATGGGCTATGTCCGTCCGCATCGCATTTCGTTTGTTGCGTCGTTTGTGAGTGCCGCCATCTCCGTGATTCTGCAGCTCTACACGCCGATTCTCATTGGTGAGGGCATCGACCTGATCGTCGCCGCCGGGCAGGTGGATTTCGATGCACTGCTGCCGCTTGTCACCAAACTCGCGCTCGTCGTGGTAGGTGCCGCGGCCTTCCAGTGGCTGCAGGGCTACTGCGTTAACCGCCTGTCCTACGAGACGGTGCGCGACATGCGTGTGGAGGCGAGCGACAAGCTCAGCCGCATGCCGCTCAGCTTTATCGACAGCCATGCCCACGGCGACCTTATGAGCCGCGTGGTCAACGACGTCGATCAGGTGGGCGACGGTCTGCTGCAGGGCTTCACGCAGCTCTTTACCGGCGTCATCACCATCGTGGGCACGCTTGCGTTTATGCTCTCCATCAACCTGGCCATGACGCTCGTGGTGGTGCTCATCACGCCGCTTTCCATTTTTGCAGCCGGCGCCATCGCCAAGCTTTCCAATAAAAGCTTTACGGCGCAGCAGCGCATTCAAGGGCAGCTCGGTGGTCATATCGAGGAGTATGTGGGCGAGCAAAAGCTGGTGGATGCGTTTGCCTACGGCCCGAACGCCCAAGCGCGCTTCGACGCCCTCAACGCCGAGCTCTATACGGCAGGTGAACGCGCGCAGTTTATGGGCTCGCTCTCTAACCCCGGTACGCGCTTTATTAACAACATCATCTATGCCGTGGTCGCTGTGATCGGCTGCGTGGGCGTGATCACGGGCGTGCCGGCGGCGCTCACGGTGGGCGGCGTGCAGATTTTCCTGTCCTACGCCAACCAGTACACCAAGCCGTTCAACGAGGTCACCAACGTCATTACGCAGATCCAAACGGCGTATGCTTCGGCGCGCCGCATGTTTGCGTTGCTCGATGCGCGCGAGCAGGAGCCCGATGCGGCGGATGCCATTGAGCTCGCCGTCCCGCAGGGTGAGGTGACCTTTGAGCATGTGGACTTTAGCTACGTGCCCGACCGCAAGCTTCTGCAGGATATCTGCATCGAGGCCAAGCCCGGCATGCGCTTTGCCCTCGTTGGCCCCACGGGCTGCGGCAAGACAACGCTCATCAACTTGCTGCTGCGGTTTTACGATATCGATGCCGGACGCATCATGGTCGATGGCCGGTCTTCGCGTGACTACACGCGCGCAAGCCTGCGCCACGCCTTTGGCATGGTGCTGCAAGATACCTGGCTGTTCGAGGGCACCGTGGCCGAAAACATCGCCTACGGTTGTCCCGATGCCACGCGCGAACAAGTTATCGAGGCGGCCAAGCGAGCGCATGCGCACAAGTTTATCGTGCAGCTGCCAGGCGGCTACGACACGGTGATTGGCGAGGACGGCGGCACGTTTAGCCAGGGACAAAAGCAGCTGCTGTGCATCGCACGCGTCATGCTCACCGACCCGGCGATTCTGCTGCTGGACGAGGCGACCTCGAGTATCGACACGCGCACCGAGCTGCAGGTGCAGGCGGCATTCGACGAGCTCATGGCCGGTCGTACGAGCTTTGTGGTGGCGCACCGCCTGTCGACGATTCGCAACGCCGATTGCATCCTGGTCATGCGCGACGGCCAGATTATCGAGCGGGGCACACACGACGAGCTGCTGGCGGCAGACGGCTTCTACGCCGAGCTCTACCGCAGCCAGTTTGCCCAGTAAGCACGGCCGTGGGGCAAATTAATCAATCGACAGACGGTGGTTTACATCTGCGTTGTTAGTACTAAGATATTCATCTAATAAATTGCATTAGTGGCTTTAGTTTTGGGGGAAACGAGGCAACGTGACTATGACGTGCTCTTTGGTGGTTAACAGCAAGAGCGGTAATACCAGGATGGTTTCGGGTGCGATTAAGCGCGCTCTGCAGGCTGCGGGTGTTGAGTTTGTCCATGCCGCGGCGTTGAGTGACGATGCGGATGCAAATCAGGTTGCGCTCGAGGCGCAGGGCGCCTGCGCGGCCGACACGGTGCTCGTCGGTTTTTGGTGCGACAAGGGCGCGTGCACGCCTTCGGTTGCCGCGCTGCTCTCCGCTCTGCACGGCAAGCGCGTTTTCCTCTTTGGTACCTGCGGTTTTGGCGCCGACCAGAGCTATTATCAGCAGATTATCAATCGCGTGACCTCCAATTTGGCCGAGGATGCCGAGCTTGTGGGTTGGGCAATGTGCCAGGGCAAGATGGGTCCCGCGGTCAAGCAGCGCTATGAGGCCATGCTCGAGCAAGATCCCGACAATGTCCGCTTTAAGATGCTGCTCGATAACTGGGTCGCCGCAAAGGATCACCCCACCAAGGAAGATCTGGACAACATGGCTGCAGCCGCCAAAAAGGCCGTGCTGGGGAGTAGCTCCCATCGCTGACGGCGGTCGGTCCATCTTTCTAAATGAAACGTCCTCCCGGGCGTCGGGGCACGAAGTTCCCTGCTCTACAGTCCTGCGCAAGACGAAGGCCACATTAAGTGGCCTTCTTTGCGTGCGGAACTCGCGATGAACTTCGTGCCCCGCCGTCCGGGAGGACGCCTCTTTATTGATGGGAGGCCTGATAGGTCGATGGTTCCGTGCCCGGATGCGTCCAAAGTGGGACGGGCTTTCCGGATGGGCAGGCTTTCGAAAAATGCATCCCACAATCAGCCCTCAAAGTGGGACGCCGTTTCCCAATGAGGCTCAAGCGGAAAATGCATCCCGGAATTTGCGCTCAAAGTGGGATGCGGTTTCCGGTTGAGGGTCTAAGGGGAAAGTGCGTCCCAGAATCGACGCTTGAAATGGGATGCAGTTTCCCGATGAGGCACTCGACGGAAAATACATCCCAGAAATGGCCTTTGAGCTGGGATAAGATTTCCGCGGCATCTCGGATTCTCAAAAATGAGACACGCCGTTGGCGAAAATGAGACACGTGATATCGGGCATCGGACGTATCATTTGCAAAAATGAGTCCACTCCACTCGAATAAAGCGAGGTCCCTCATGTACGTTCCACACCCCCGTATCCGTAGGCTGTCGAAAATCCCGCTTGTTGGGACGGCGGCGCTTGCTGCGTTGATCGCCACGAGCGTCGCCTGCTTCACGGCCACGCCCCAGGTTGCCCAGGCGGCAGACGCGCCCGCAATCACCGATATGACCGAGCAGGATTATCAAGCCCTAGGTCTGGGCACGAGCGAGGACATTCCGGCCGATACCGTTGGCCCCTATTCCACTGATACCCCCACGACGTTTGCCACGCGCAGCGAGGTCTATATGGCAGCTAACGGTAGCCATGGCAATCGCTACACTCTGCGCGACAAGCTCGAGAACGTCGAGCGCGGTGACATTGGCGGCAGCAGCAAACTCACCGATGGCTATGGAAGTGTGTGGGGCGCCGCAAAGTTCTGGCAAAACGTCAACAGCTTCGATACGAACAGCGATCTCTACAAGCATAGCGACTACGGTGGCGGCACCTGGTCGTACCTAAGCAACAATGAGTCCTCAACAGTACTCGCCAACGACAACAACGGTTTCTCGGGCATTCACGCCACGAGTGTTGAGTTCTGCAGCGACGCCAGCACGGGCAAAAAGAGCCGCGTTGCCGAGCTCCGTGCCTACGGCGACAGTTCCTCCACGACGATTGACGGCAAGTCATACGCCGGAAAGGTTGAGCTGGTCCTCTACTCGTTTAGCAACGGGCGCACGCGCAAGCTCGATACACGCCTGCCGGTGACGGTCAACACCAATATGATGGACGGAGGCCGTTTTAAGTATCTGAACGCCGGCTACCTGCAAGAGCACGACGCCGTCTTTGATGTCGAGGCGGGCGATGTCGATGGTGACGGCGTGGACGAGCTTTTTGTCTATGCGGGCTGCTATGTCGACGAGAGCGGCGTGCGTAAGGCTGTAGTCGATATGTACGACCTGGAGGGCGGCAACTGGAGTCAGAGTGTCGTCAAAATCGACGCCGGTAATGCCGCGGACTACACCACGCACAACAAGGGCGGGAACGACTCCTGGACGCAGCTTCAGTCAGCTCCTGTCGTTTCGCTGGCGGCCGGCGACCTCGATCGCGATTTTTGCGATGACCTCGCCATCGTGGTCTCGGCACCCTGCGGCAAAAAGAATATTGATAAGTCGACGCATTGCGAGCTGTTCTCGTGGGATGCATCCAAGGGTGCGCTCGTCCATGTCGATGCTCTGGGTGACGCGGGCGCAATCTCCCTCTCCGCGAACGGCAAGACCATGGTTGCCGCGAATGCGACATTCGGCACGTTTGCCGCCTACGATGAAGAAGGAAAGAAGACGGGTGAAACCGTCACGGGCCTTATTCTTGCGGGCTATGACTGGCAAAGCAGCACTTTTGATTACGGCGCCTCTGACGGCAGCAAGGGGCTGTACGGCGCGCTGTACCGCTACGCGTATTTTGACTCGGAGTCTGGCGAGTTCAAACTTTCCGATTGCAAGGAATACAGAGACGGGCTCCTCGCCTCCTATGGACTGATGCATGTGCCCAACAGCGCATGGAAGGATAGTGCTCAGGATAAGCGCTATCCGTGCACCTTGGCACCTATTGCTCTTGCCACTGCCAACCTTGACGGTCTGTCCGAGCAGCCGGCGGTCGACGAGGTGCTCGTGGGCGGCGATGTGTTCCGCGACTTTGCCTGCAACACGGCGCAGAGCGGGGCCCAGGGCTTGGGTTCCATGGTCGGAACCATGAGCATGAGCGGCCAGCAATACAACAGTAGCAACAAGCATGACCACAAGGGTATCGAGCAGGTGTGGATCAGCGATGTCAAGGCGGGCAGCGTCTCGGGTTCGGACCGCTATAACGAGAGCTTTATCGCCGTGGTGGGCAAGCACCGCGATGAGGACCTGCGCAAGAACGATGACTACTATTGGATGACCGCCTCGCATTTTTCGCTCGACGAGAACGGAAAGGTGCGCCGCGGCGAGGAGCAGGTGATTAGCGAGAGCAACCGTCGCGGCACTACCTACGGCACATTTATCTCGCTCGCGCTGCCCGATGTCGACAACGACAGCGTCAAGATTACGTACAAGGACCGCTACAAGGTCTATACCAACCCGCGCGTGCTCGCCGTGCTGCAGGATGCTCCCTATGTTGAGGATCTGGAGCGGGCATACGGCTATCTGGTGTTGGGCGGTACGGAATATGGCGAGGGCACGAGCACAGGGCAGATTCACGGCGGCACTATTGGCGCCGAGTTGGGCGTTGCCGTCGAGGTACAGACCGGTCCGCCCTTGGTGGCGATTAATGCTTCAGTCGATTTTGCCGCTGAGGGATGCTATGACTACCGGAGCGAGCGCACGGTCAGCGCAAGCGTAAGCTATGAGTCGCATGCCGGCGAAGGCGACAAGGCCGTGCTCTACACGATTCCGATGGTCTATTACGAGTACGAGATCGAAAATGAGGAAACTGGCGGCAAGGGCGTGATGGCGGCGCCCGTGTCGCTCGGCGCGCAGACCTCGGTCGTTAATGTCGAGGCCTATGACCGCGTTGCCAAGCAGCACAACATGACGCCGCTCAGCTACTTTTTGACCAACCGGTCGGGAGAGCCCGACAGCTATTACACGGCGCTCAACGGTACGACTCCCGTGCAAGATTCCTTTGGTCTGGGCAAGCCCGGCGTGACGCGCGCTTACACGTACGATGGGTATAGCGGTGCTGTCGCGCAGTCGGGGGCGAGCACTACGCAGACCATCGAAGTCGAGGAGGGCGAGGAGCAGGAGTTTGAGTACGGCTTTACGCTGAACGGCAGCGTTGTCATGGGCGCGAAGCTTGCAAAGCACGAGTTATTTGGCGGCCTGTGCTTTGGTGCCAACGCCGGCTTTACTACGGGTAACTCCTCGAGTGAATCGACCGAATACGGCGGCACCGTCGACAACCTACCCGAGGCCGCGAAGGATAAGTACGGCTTTGCGTGGCGCCTGGGCGTCAACGCGGTGGATGTCAACAAGTTCGAGGACGGCTCGGGCGACAAACTCGGCACCAAGGACACCGATCAGTTTTGGATCGTGGGCTATGACGTTAAGGACGTCGAGATGCCCGACGCGCCGGCCGTGACGGGCTTTACGGCAAACGCCGTCGATTCGACCAGCGTTACGTTTAGCTGGGACGATGTGCTCGCAAACAAGAGTGGCTTTAGCTACGGCGTGGGCATGCTGCAGAGCAATGCGGCGGATGCGGTCGTCAATAGCTGGAAGATTGCCGACAACACGCAGACCTCGCTCAAGTGGGATGGGCTGCAGCCCAATACGGAGTATCGATTCGCCATCGCCGCCGTTAAGAATGGATCCACGACCGAAACAGGTATTCGCTCGGCAATCATCACGGTCAAGACCATGCCCGATGGCATGACGATGACCGTGAGCGGACCTGCGGCGGATGCTGCGGAGGGGTCGGATCTTGGATACGACTCTTCGGTTGAGCGCACGGCGGGAAGCCACCTGACGCTCTCGGCGATTGGCCATGTGAAGCAACTCGGTGCCGACGATAGCGAAACAGGGCTGGCGCCGACCTATATGTGGTACCGCAAGGGCCGCGGCGAGACAGAGTTTAAGCTCGTGGGTGCCGATGGCAACCTCGCGGCTGGAACGGCCTCAAAGCTCGAGATTGACCTGACCGCAGACGATGACGGTGCGCAGTATTACTGCCACGTGGGATACAACGACGTGGGCCTCGACACCGGCACGACGCTCGTGAATATCGAGGCCGAGGAGACGGCGCTCACAACGGTGAACGCCACCCCGATCCGCACGCGCCGCCTGTTCTCACAGGCAAGTGCGGGCGCCAAGAAGTTCCTGGACCATACGCTGGTAAACACCGCCGGCCCAACCGATTCCGAAGGCTCAAAGGACCCCGAGACGCCGACAACCCCGGAGACCCCCGAGACCCCGACGAACCCGGGCAAGCCCAAGTCCGATGACGGAACCAAGACCGGCGCCAAGGCCAAGGCCTCAGCCAAGAACCTCGCAAACACCGGCGACAAGACGCTCGCCATAGTCGCCACCGCCGCAGGGGCGGGAGCAATCCTCATAGCGACAGCCCTCGTCATACTGGCAAAACGCCGCAAGTCCAACTAACCTTCGGTCGAGGATAGCGACAAAACAAAAAGCCCGGGTAGCCAAAAAAGACTGGCTACCCGGGCTTTCTTTATTGAACAAAGGCTCCCGTTACTTGATCTTGGTCGTGCCTGGCGCCAAGTTGGGGTCGGTTTCGTTGGCCTCGGTCTGGAAGTGCTCGGTGTAGACGTTCTTGCCGTCGCGGAACATCTCGTAGTACTGCATCTTGGCGTAATCCTCGCGCGCCTTGGTGGCGGCTGCCGCTGCGGCGTCGTCACCGGTGACGTTGGAGGAAAGCGCCCAGCGCAGGCTGGCGTCCTCGTAGCCCACCGAGTTGATGGTGGGCAGCGACTCGCGCAGCGTCATGTGCGCCTTCTGGTAGTCTGTCAGCGGTGCGCCGATTAGCTGCATCAGCTGGGTGGACAGGTAGTTGGTGGACAGGTCGTCGACCTCGCTCGTCTGGTCGCAGCCGGCAACGTCGTAGTTGGCCCAGATGATGTAGTCGGTCTGCCACAGGCGTTCCTGGTGGGTGGCGTCGTCCTCGTCGGTAAACCACTTGTCGTTGAACTTGGACGGGAAGAACGGCTGGTGATCGCCCCAGAACACCACGACCACCTTGCGGTCGAGCTTGCTCAAGGCGTTGAGGAAGTAGCGCAGCGCCTGGTCGGACTGCTCGATGCACGAGACGTACTCGTCGACATCGGACAGTGTGCCGTCCTCGACGGTCTTGGCGTCCAGGTCGGTCGTGTCGATGTTGAGATGCATCTGCTTATCGACCGGCAGCAGGCCCGTGTCGTAGCCCGAGTGGTTCTGCATGGTCACGTCGAAGATAAACTGCGGATCGGTGTTCTGGTCGAGCAGCTCAAGAATCTTGTCGTAGGTAGCCTGGTCGGTCACCATGCCGCGCAGGGTATCGGCGCCCTGGAAGTCGTTGATGGACAGGAACTGGTCAAAGCCAAAGTCCTTGTAGACGTTCTCGCGGTTCCAGTTGGTCGCGTGGTTGGGGTGCATGGCCGTGGTGGAATAGCCGAGCGATTTGAACTGCTCTGCCAGGTTTCCGGTCGTCTCCATGTTGTAGATGGTGTAGGGGTACACGCCCGAGCCCAGGTTGGCCATGGAGTTGCCGGTCATAAACTCAAACTCGGTATTGGCGGTGCCGCCGCCGTAGGCGCTCACGTAGAGCTTGCCGCGGCTGAGGCAGTTGGACAGGCTCTTAAAGTACTGCGGGCCCTCGTAGCCGGCGCGCATGTTCTGGTAGATGGATAGATCCGAGAAGGTCTCGTTCATGATGGCGATGACCGTGGGCTTCTCGCTGTCGAACTGCTCCTTCGCGGCGGTGCGCTCGTCACTCTTGGCGGCGTCGGACTTGTTGTAGGCCTTGGCGTACTTTTTGAGCGTGGCCTTGGCGTCATCGACAGAATAGTCGGCGGGTTTGGGCGGCTTAATGGACTGCGCTGCACTAATAAAGGCGGGCAGGTAGCCCTCGCGCCAGTAGCTCTCGAGCGGGCGCCAGGTGTAGACGGTGATGCCGAGGGTGTTGTAGTAGTCGATAAGCGTGACGTGCGCGGTCACGCCACCCAGGCACAGCACGGCGACGAGCAGGTTGGTGAGCAGCATACGCTTGGCGTTGGCGGCGCCCTTCTGGCGATGCGGCGCGACCAGGCCGGCGTACTCGCACAGCAGCATGGCGATGGCGGTAAAGCCCATGGACAGCACGCAGAACAGCGAGATCGAGAAGGTGTAGCCGTTGCCGGCGACCGCGGCGGCGGTGGAGATTGCCGAAAGGTCGCCCGGCTGGATGGGCATGGATTTAAACGTGATAACGAAGAACTCGGCAATGCCCAGGACAAAGAGGGCAAAGGCCAGGACCGCGGGAGCTGCGCCGTGGCGCTGGAACAGGAAGAACAGGCCGACCATGAGCGTGGTGATGATGGCCCACTCGAGCAGGATGCACAGGGGGTAGACCCAGGTAAAGTCGTGGTTGGACGAGACTTCCATTCCCAACAGCGCAAAGACGCCGGCGAGCAGCAGGCACAGCACGGCGGCGACGAGCGGCTTGCCCACAAAGGCGCCGCGCAGACGGGCGAGCTTGCCGGTGGGGGCGGGGGCGTCGGGCCTGGCGAACGCAAAGACGCGCGGGGCGATGCGGTCGCGGGCGATGCTGGCCCAAGCGCAGCCGGTGAGGATGGCGTTGGTCAGGATGAGCATCACAAAGGCGAGCGGCTCGTTTTGGGCGACGAGGCCAATGGCGCCCCAAATGGTCAAAAAGAGCTGGAACAGGCCGAAGGCGACGCTCCACCCAAGAGCGCTTTTGGCAACGGTGCCCGACTGAGCGCGAATGGCCTTGGCCTCGCGCGAAACAAGGTAGACGGTCGCCGCAAGACCGACGAGCGAGATGGCGGCAGCGAACATGCTGAGACTCCTCACAAACTAAAACCTACGAAAGCGGGGGTTTACCCGATTGTTACCAAAATATGCGCTGCAATTGGTGGCTGCGCACAACAACCAGCCATATTAACGCGCACGTGTGGCGGTGTGGCGCAATGTAGTGGCGACCTGCGCGATAATGGACGGGAATTACACGGAAACGTAAAGGCTTCTTAAAGAATTAGCGAGGATGAGGCGATGGACGAGCAGGTTTGCACCAAGGCTGTGGATACGTGTGGCTATCCGGTCGAGACGACAGGCAATGCGGTGCTGGACACGTTGGAGCACCGTTCCTCCACGCGTGCCTTCGCGCGTGATGACGACGACCGTCCCGTGGCGGTGACCGACGAGCAGCGTGCGGCGATTTTGCATGCGGCGAGTCGCGCGCCGTCGGCGGGCGCCATGATGATGTATTCCATCGTGAGCATTCGCGAGCAGGCTACGCTCGATTGCCTGGCCGACCTATGCGACCACCAGCCCATGATCGCCAAGGCGCCCTGGGCACTAATATTTGTGGTCGACTATGCCAAGTGGATTGATCTGTTTGAGCATGTGGGTTGCTTTGAGCCCGAGTTTGTAGAGCGTACAGGCAAGGCGCCCCGCCGCGCGCCGGGTTTGGGCGACTTTGCCATCGCGGCCCAGGACGCCGTGATCGCCGCGCAAAACGCCGTGGTTGCCGCCGAGGCTCTGGGCTTGGGGAGCTGCTATATCGGTGATATCGTCGAGAATGCCGAGGAAGTGGCCGAGCTGCTGGATCTGCCTCCGTATACCATGCCGCTGTCGATGCTCATCATCGGCACGCCCCGCAAGGAGCGCCCGGCTATTGCGCATCCCGTGGTGAACCTGGTGCACGAGGAGCGCTACTGCCGCGCCGATGCTGCGACCATGGACGCGCAGGTGGCCGAGATGGACGCGATGTTCCGTCCGCATGCCCGCGAGGTAGGCGAGCGCGTGGTGGATATCTACACCCGCAAGCACACGAGCCACTTTATGGCCGAGATGAGCCGTTCTATGGAGTGGTGGTTCAAAAACTGGCTCGGCAAGTAACGAATGCGGCGATGTGACAAAGGGACAGTCCCTTTGTTGCATTCCATATCGCCGAGGTGGCCTAAAGGCCGTATAAATGTTTATTTAGCTGGGAAAACAGTGCCATTCAAACATGGGCCGATTACCTATAATTCCTTCGAACATTAAAGTTGGGAGGAAACCGGCTTATGGAACAAAAGGCCAAGGAGGCAGCCTCGCACGCTGCGATTCCTGTGAGCATCTCGGCGATGCTCGTCACGCTGGGCGTGGTGTACGGCGATATCGGCACCAGCCCTATGTATGTAACCAAGGCGCTCGTTGCCGGCAACGGCGGCATCGGAAGCGTGACGGAGGAGTTCGTGCTCGGCGCGCTCTCCCTTGTCGTGTGGACGGTCACGCTGCTGACCACCATCAAGTACGTGCTCATCTCGCTGCGCGCCGATAACCATGGTGAGGGCGGTATCTTTGCCCTGTACAGCCTGGTCAAGCGCTGCGGCAAGTGGCTTATCATCCCCGCCATGCTGGGTGGCGCCGCGCTGCTCGCCGACGGCATCCTGACACCGGCCGTTACCGTTACCACGGCCATCGAGGGCCTGCGCACCATTCCGGCGGTCCATGCCGTGCTGGGCGATGACCAGGGCCGCGTCGTTGCCATTACGCTCGCCATCATCATCGTGCTCTTCTTGGTGCAGCGCATCGGTACGGCCAAGATCGGTCACGCCTTTGGCCCCATCATGACGCTGTGGTTCCTGTTCTTGGGCGGTACGGGTCTGTTCTTTGTCCTCCAGCACCCCGCCGTGCTGCTGTGCCTCAACCCGGTGCGCGGCATCGCCTTTTTGCTGAGCCCCAACAACCACGCGGGCATCATGATTCTGGGCAGCTGCTTTCTCGCCACCACCGGTGCCGAGGCGCTCTACTCCGACATGGGCCACGTCGGCCGCGGCAACATCTACGCTACCTGGCCGTTCGTTAAGTGCTGCCTGCTGCTTTCCTATATGGGCCAGGGCGCTTGGCTTATGAACAACGCTGCCAACCCCGAGCTCATGGGCATTGCCGACCTCAACCCGTTCTACCAGATGCTCGCCCCGGGCCTGCGCCCGTTTGCCGTCGGCCTTTCCACCGTCGCGGCCATCATTGCCTCGCAGGCGCTTATCACCGGCGCATTCTCGCTGGTGTCCGAGGCCAGCCGTCTGGACCTCATGCCGCACATGCAGGTCTTCTATCCCGCCGAGACCAAGGGCCAGCTCTACATCCCCATGGTCAACAACGTCATGCTTGTCGGCTGCGTCATCGTGGTGCTGCTGTTCCAGAACTCGGCGCATATGGAAGCCGCCTACGGCCTTGCCATTACGCTGACTATGATGTGCACCACGCTGCTGCTCTTCTTCTACCTGCACGAGGAGCGCAAGCTCAAGGTTGCTCCGTGGATCTTCGCGGCCTTCTTCCTTTTGCTCGAAGGCTTCTTCTTCGTGAGCTCGCTCACCAAGTTCTTCCACGGCGGCTACTTCACCATCCTCATGGCTGCACTCATCATGGGCATCATGGTGTGCTGGTACAACGGCACGGCGGTCGAGCAGCGCCAGTTTACGCTGCTGCCGCTGCGCAGCTATCTGCCGCAGCTCAAGCGCCTGCGCGATGACGATCGCTACGAGCGTCTGAGCGACAACATCGTGTACCTGACCAAGGACACCCATACCGACTACATCGACCGCGACATCGTCTACTCGATTCTGGACAAGCATCCCAAGCGCGCTCGCGCCTGGTGGTTCGTGAATGTCGAGACCATGGACGAGCCGCATACCTTTGCCTATTCGGTCGAGACGTTCGGCACCGACTACGTGTTCCGCGTGCATCTGTACCTGGGCTACAAGATCAACCAGCGCGTCAATGCCTATCTGCGTCAGGTCGTTCAGGACCTGGCTGCCACCGGCGAGCTGCCGGCGCAGACGCATGACTACTCGGTCTACAAGGATCCGGGCAACATCGGTACGTTCAAGTTCGTCCTGATTCGTAAGCTTCTGGCGCCTGAAAGCGATGTGGAGCCGAGCGAGCGTACGGCCATCACGCTCAAGTACATCATCCGCCGCGCCGCCGGCACGCCTGCACGCTGGTACGGCCTGGAGAACTCGAACGTGAGCTTTGAGTACGTGCCGCTGTTCACCAAGTTCAAGGCCGTGAACAAGATGCAGCGCCTGGCCCCCAACGAGCGGCCGTAGGCGCCGACGGGTTGCACGGAGTTGGTTTTCGATGGACAAGATTGAGACCGGGGAGGCAAACATGGATGCAAAGATGCTTGATGGCCGCGAGGTGGTTGCCGAGCTGGTACGTGAGGCACGTGTCGACGCCGCCGAAGATCGGTTTTTGACGAACCGCGCCAACATGGATATGGCCGACCGCGTGATCTCGATCGTGGCACTGGTATTTGGAGCGGTGTGCGTGTGTGCCCTGCTCGCGCACGTGCTGTTTGTCTAGCGACCGCCGGCTGCAAAGGCTATACACTTGGAACCACCACAAGGGAAACCACCACAAAGGTGCCTGTCCCTTTGTGGTGGTTTTTGTTTTTGAGAGAGGGGCGGGGCGCTGATGGACGTCCGTACGGATGGTGATATTGCCGATAGCTTTTGGTGGCGGCGCACAACGCTGACGCGCCGCACTCCTCTGTATGACGCCTGCGTATCGGTGGGGCTGCTGGTCGCGGCGACGATTGTGGGCGCGTTGCTCGACCATCCGGGTCTCGCGCCGAGCATCATGATCGTCTATGTGTTCGCCGTTCAGCTGTGCGCATTCTTTACCTGGAGTCGCCTGTATTGCTTGCTGAGCTCGGCTGCCGCCGTGGCGCTCTACAACTTCTTGTTTGTCGACCCGCGCTACTCGCTGTCGCTTATCGACCGCGGCTATCCCGGCATGTTCTTCATCATGTTTGTGGTCTCGCTTGTGTCGAGCTCGATTGCGTTGGCCCTGCGCCGCGCCTTGGCACAGGCTGCCGCCAGCGACCGCCGCACGCATATGGTGCTCGAGACCAACCGCATGCTGCAGCGGTGCGCCGATCAGCAGCAGATTGTCCATGCTATGTCAACGCAGCTGGCGCGTCTTTCGGGCTGTCCGGTCGTGTGGTACAGCGCTGACGCCGAGGGCGATGACCTGCTGCCGCGTGCGACGTACACGGCCGTGGGCGATGCCGCGCCGGTGCACGAGCTGGCGCCGCAGATGCCGCCGCGGCTCTCGGCGTCCGCCTATGTGGGAACGCCGCTCGACGCCACGTTTGGCGGCTCGGCGTTTTATGGCATCTACCTGACGGTTCGCACGGGCGACGGCTTCGTGCGCTCGGGCGACCCCGCCTCGGTGGTGGGCGTGCTGGCTATCGTTGCCGAGCCCGACGTGCTGACGCATGAGGAGCGGACGCTTGCCGATGCTATCGTGAGCGAAGGCGAGCTGGCACTCGACCGCGCCCGCGCCATGGAGGCCCGCGAGGAGGCGGCGGTGCTCGCCAAAAACGAACAGCTGCGCGCCAACCTGCTGCGCTCAATCTCGCACGATCTGCGCACGCCGCTTACCAGTATTTCGGGTAATGCCGACGTGCTGCTCGACCAGGGCTCGACCGGCACTGCAGTGCTCGATGCCCAGACGCGCCGCGGCCTGCTTCTATCCATTCGCTCGGATGCGCTGTGGCTCAACGCCACCGTCGAGAATCTGCTCGCCATCACCAAGCTCGAGGGCGGCGGTATGCGCCTGTCGACCACGCTCGAGCTCATGGACGATATCGTCGAGGAGGCACTGCGCCACGTAAATCCGGCCGTGCGCGAGCACGACCTTAAGGTGGTGGCGTGCGATGAACCGGCGCTCGTTAACGTCGACGCGCGTCTGATGGTACAGCTCGTGGTGAACCTGGTGAACAATGCCATCACCTATACGCCCGCGGGCTCGCATATCATGATTTCGATTAGCATCGACGATGGACGCGTGGCGTGCTTGGTGGCCGATGATGGTCCGGGCATCGCACCCGAGGATCGCGAGCGGATCTTCGAGTCGTTCTATACCGCCAACCATGGTCTGGCCGACAGCCACCGCAGCGTTGGCCTGGGTCTTTCGCTCTGCCGTTCCATTGCGTTGGCACATGGCGGTAGCATAGAGGTTGCCGCGGCGGACCCGCACGGTTCGGTCTTTACGATTGAGCTTCCTGCCGCCGACGTTTCGTTTGATAAGGAGTAACGCTGTGCCGAACTCTGCCGTAAAACCGCTCATCTTGGTCGTTGAGGACGACCCCGCCGTTCGCAATCTTATTGTTGCCGCGCTCGAGGCGCACGGCTTGCGCCATATGGCTGTGGAGACCGCCCATGCTGCCATCGCCGCCGCCTCATCGCAGGCACCGAGCATCGTGCTGCTCGATCTGGGCCTGCCCGATATGGACGGCGTCAAGGTGGTGGAGTCGGTGCGCGCATGGTCGGGCATGCCGATTATCGTGGTCTCGGCGCGCAGCGAGGATGCGGACAAAATCCGCGCGCTCGATGCCGGTGCCGACGACTATCTGACCAAGCCGTTTTCGGTCGAGGAACTGCTCGCGCGCATTCGCACGACGCTCAGGCGCCTTTCGTATGCGCAGACGGGCGGCGTTGTCTCCGAGGGCTCGTTCGATACCGGTGAGCTGCATATCGATTTTGATGCCGGCATCGCCACGATGGATGGCGAGGAACTGCATCTGACGCCGATCGAGTATAAGCTCCTGTGCCTGCTGGCACACAACGCCGACAAGGTACTGACGCACCAGTTTATCCTGCACGAGATTTGGGGCACGGCAACTAAGAGCGACCTGGCGAGCCTGCGCGTCTTTATGGGCACGCTGCGCAAGAAGATTGAGTCCGACCCCGCGCACCCGCGCTATATCCAAACGCATGTGGGTATCGGTTACCGATTGGTCACCCAAGGCTAGATCGCCAACCACCATCCCAATATGAGTTGCGGTGAAATACGGTCTAAATTTACCTAATTCAGGCAAAACAGTCCGTATTCCACCGCAACTTTGTTTACTTGCCCTTGGGCTTGCTGGCGTAGAACTTCTTCTTTCTGGGCTTGCCGGCGGGGGAGGGTTTGCCGGCAAAGTTGGACTTGCCGTTGCCGGCCTGTGCATGTACGGGTGCTGCCGCACGGGGCTTGCGGGCGTCGGGGTTGCGTAGCTCCTCGGTTCGCTCTGCAATCTCCTCGGCGCTAAAGCCGACCTCGGCCATGGCGTCCTCGATGGGAAGTCGGCGCACGATATAGCAATGATGCACCTTCCGGTTGCGCGCGAAATCCTCGGGGATGGTCTGCGCCGTAATGTCCTCCAGCACGACGCCCGCGCGTGCGAGCTTGCGCGTCTCGGGGCGGAAGCCGCGCAGGTTGCAGCTAAAGATGGCATGCCCGCCCTGCGCGAGCAGGCGAGATACGCCGGCCAAAAGCTCAACATGGTCGCGCTGGACGTCCCAGGTGCGACGGCCCATCTTGGACGAGTTCGAAAACGTGGGCGGGTCGACAAAGATCAGATCCCAGCGGTTGCGCGTCTGGCGCTGGTCGCGAATCCAGGCGAGCACGTCGTCGCGCACAAAGTGATGCTGCGGACCCACAAAGCCGTTCTGGCGCATGTTGCGCTCGGCCCAGTCCAGGTAGGTGTTGGAAAGGTCGACCGTCACAGTTTCCTCGACGCCGCCGTCTGCCGCATAGCAGGTGGCGGTACCGGTGTAGGCGAACAGGTTGAGGAAGCGGCGCGCCTGTTTGGCGTGCTCGCGCACCAGGTTGCGGGTGACGCGGTGGTCCAGGAAGATTCCCACATCCAGATAATCGTCAAAGTTGACGGCAAAGGTAAGGCCGCCCTCTTCGATGAGCGGCAGACGACGGCGCGCGATGTTGGCGCGCTCGCCCGATGCGCCCTTGCCGGCGCCCTGTTTGCCGTACTGCGAGCCGCCGCGCGAACGCATGCGGGCCTTGGCGTGCACGTGCTCGGCCGGAACATCAAGAATACGCGGCGCGATGGCCAGAATGTCGAGCATGCGGGCCTGGGCTAGCGCGGGATCGATGGTCTTAGGCGCGGCGTACTCGGCGATGACGAGCCAGCGGCCCGGCGTCTGCGGGCAGCCCTCGTACAGGTCGATGGCGGCGGAGTAGTCGGGCAGGTCGGCATCGTAGACGCGGTAGCAGCTCACGCCCTCGCGCTTGGCCCACTTGCGGCGCAGACGGGCATTCTTGCGCAGGCGGTTGGCGAACTGCTCGGACTCGGGGATGAGCACGGGCAGCGGTTTGCCGTCGCCCAAGTCGAGCGTGGCGGTAGGTTCGGGCATGGAGGAAGCGGCGGCTTCGTCGTTGGCTTCGTTGGCATCCGCAACCTCGGCCTCGGCATCCGCACTGGTCGCAGCCTCAAACGCTGCGGCGGCGTGGTCGAGCGAGGGCCAAACCTCAATAGCCGCCTCCTCGTTATTGGGCATGACGGCGATGGAGCGCGCGGGCTCGGCATGGAGCGCGCGGGCCATAAGGCCATCGCGGGTGAGTGCGGCGACCGGTGCCGAAGCGAGCTCGGGCGCGCGGCGCAGCTCGCCGACCAGCGTCATGGCGTCGTGCATGAGCGAAAGCGGGGTCTCGGTGGTGTCTGCGACCACGGCGGCACCGGCGACGGCGCCCGCATGGTCCAGCACGGTGGCGGGCTTGGCGGCACAAAAGTCGACAAAACGCTTGTAGCCAGCGCTCTTGACCATGCGCTCGGCGGTCTTGCGGGCGGCAGGGTCGATGTCCGCGGCCACGATGCGTGCCTGGCGCTCGCGTGCTGCCGCCTCGCGTTCGCGCGCCTCGGCAAGCAGCTGCTCCCACAGAGCGGCGTCGTGCAGCTGCCAGCCCTCAAAGCCCCAGCGCTCGCGTGCGGCGCCCGGGGCGCGGTCGGTCAGAATGTTCACGGCCTCTAGCAGCAGACCGCCGTCGGCGCACGAAGCATCGATCAGCGTGGGAAGGGCTTCATTCTCGTAATCGTCGACCGTCAACTCGCGCTCGCACAGTGCGGTCCAGCCGACCTGCGCCAGCACCAGGGCGGCGTAGTCGGGGCGCAACACGTGCGCACCCTCGCCGGCACGGGTCGCCGCGGGCGGCAGGCGCTTGAACAGCGGGTCGCCCGAAAGGTCCAGGCTTATGCTCGCGCGGCGCTGGCGCAGCGAAAGCAGCAGGTGAACATCGGGATCGGCGGCGTCGACATCGGCGCGACGGCCCGTGGTTTCGGCCAAGCGGTCGCATAATGCGTCCTTGGCGCGCAGGGCCGAGAAGCGCGTGTTGCGCAGCTGCTCGGTCACGCCGCGGGCGGTGATGGCAATGGTGGCGCCGGGGCGGATGATGGTCTCCCAGGCGATGTCGTAAACGCTGTCGTACAGTTCATCGGCATCCTGCGCCTCAAAGCGCCCGAGTACCACGAACACACGGCTCGCCAGGCGTGACCACAGACAGGCGCGGTAGCCTTCTTCGAGCTCGCCCTCAAACGTGGCGCGGCCCTTCAGCCGGCGAACATGCGAAAGCCCGAGGCGTTTAAGCTCATCGGCGAGTGCGGACTCAAAGCCCTCGGGGCAGCTTGCGTAAAATTCCATGGGTGACCTCTCTGGTTGCGTCGCTCCATTATATGATGGATACTTCGTTTACTCTCGCCCCCGAAAGGAACCCATATGATTGATGCGTGCCCCGATTCCGCTGTACTGTTTTTTGACGTGGATGGCACGCTGACGTCGTTCGATCCCGATAACCTGACCGACAAGGACCTCACGGCAATTCGCCCTTCGCGCGCGGTGATTGATTCGTTTCACAAGCTGCGCGATGCGGGCCACAAGGCGTTTATCTGCACGGGTCGCCCTTTGTGGCTCATCGCCGACGGTCTGCGTGCGCTGGACCCTGCAGGTATCGTCGCCATGGGCGGGGCCACGCTCGAGATCGAGGGTCGTGTGGTGCACGAAGATTGCTTTGACGAGGGCGTAGTCGGGGAGCTCGCACGTCGCATGGCAGCTGCCGGCGCCGAGGCTATGTTCGAGACCAATGTCACGACTTTTGCGTTGGAGCCTGCGGGCGTTGAACAGTCGTATTTGCCTGGCACCTCCGTGGTGCACGATGCCGATCAGATGCGTGTCGATGGCCGCCTGCGCGTGGGCAAGGTGTGCCTGTTTGCGCAGGATCTGGCGAGCATTGCCAATGACGACGACTTTATCGATCGAAACTTTGAGCTGTGCAACACCGGCGGGCAGAATCGCGAGCTGAGCCCCAAGGGCATCAACAAGGGCGTGGGCGTGGCCCGCGCGCTGGAATACCTGGGTCGCGCGGGCAATGCGCGCACCTTTGGCTTTGGCGATTCGGGCAACGACCTGGGTATGCTCGCCGCCGTGGAGACGGCTGTGGCCATGGGCAATGCCATGCCCGAGGTCAAGGCCGTCGCCGACTACGTGACCGACGATGTCGCACACGACGGCACCGTCACAGCGATGCAGCATTTCGGCCTCATCTAATGAATCCCGCGTTCTGACGTTTGCTCAAACTGCGACTCTTTGCTTTTGCATGCTCAATCGATTTATCAATCCAAACACTGAGGTGTTTATACCGTTCACCGACAAGGTAAAAATCCGCAGCTCACGCCTTGATAAACGTAGGTAAACTGTTTACCAGCTCAATGGCCTTATGCAAGCGAAAGGAATCAGGCAGATGGCAATCAAGGTGTTCGCTGACGGCGCAAATCTCGAGGGCATGCTTGACATGTACGAGAACGGCAACGTTCAGGGCTTCACGACCAACCCCTCCCTTATGAAGAAGGGCGGCGTGACGGATTACCGCGCGTTTGCCAAGGAGGTCCTGGCGCACATCACCGATGTGTCCGTATCGTTTGAGGTCTTTGCCGACGACGTCGAGACCATGGAGGTCGAGGCTCGCGAGATCGCCACCTGGGCCGACAACGTCTACGTCAAGATCCCGTGCGTGACCACCAAGGGCGAGTCCACCGCCGAGCTGGTGCACAAGCTCTCCGTCGACGGCATCAAGGTCAACGTCACCACCATCTTCACGCCCGAGCAGGTTGACGAGATGGTCGAGGCCGTCGATGCCGAGACCCCGTCCATCATCTCGCTGTTTGCCGGCCGTATCGCCGATACCGGCGTCGATCCCATTCCGTTTATGACGGAGTCGGTTAAGAAGGCGGCCGCCAAGCCCAACTGCGAGGTTCTGTGGGCGTCCACGCGCGAGCTCATTAACATTTACCAGGCAGAAGCCTGCGGTTGCCAGATCATTACGGTGCCCAACAGCATCCTGGCCAAGCGCAAGAACATTGGTCGCGACCCGTACGAGGTCTCGCTCGACACCGTCCGCGGTTTTGCCAAGGATATCGCCTCGCTCGGCTTTCATATTCTGCCGTAAGCAAGGGTACCCCCCTGTAGCGACGTGCAAAATCGCGAGTATTCAGCAAGGTAAAGGTCTTTATCAGTTAACCGAAGCATGGAACGGTCCCCGTTTTGGCTCTGACGACGCTAAAACGGGGACCGTTTTTTGCTTTTTCGTCTCTGAGGGGCATCCGGAACGGTGGAATATGCAGAATACTCGCGATTTTGCACGTCGCTACAGGGGGTACCCCTGCTTTAGCGGTTTACTTGCCCTGCACCATGGTGAGGGAGATCTTTTTGCGGTCGCGATCGACCTTTTCGACCCACACCTTGACCGTGTCGCCGACGCGCACCACGTCGCTGGGGTGCTTGACGAAGCGGTTGGCCAGCTTGGAGATGTGCACGAGGCCGTCCTGGTGCACGCCCACGTCGACGAAGGCGCCAAAGTCCACAACGTTGCGCACCGTCCCCTTGAGCTCCATGCCGGGCTCCAGGTCGTCGATGGAAAGCGCTGAGCGGCTAAAGACCACCTCGGGCGCGTCGTCGCGCGGGTCGCGACCGGGCTTCTTGAGCTCGTTGACAATGTCGATGAGCGTCAGGGTGCCGCAGTCCAGGTCGCTTGCCAGCGCCGAGATGCTGCCCAGACGGCGCTCGATATCGGGCACGCCGCCACGGCTGAGTTCACTGGCCGCCACACCGGCGCGCTCCAAGACGGATGTGGCCACCTCGTAGCTCTCGGGGTGGACGCTTGTCGCGTCGAGCGGGTTCTTACCGCCACTTATGCGCAAAAAGCCCGCGGCGTTGAGGTATGCCTTGGGTCCCAGCTTGGGGACCTTCTTGAGCTGGCGGCGATCGGTAAAGGCGCCGTTTTCCTCGCGGTAGGCCACGATGTTTTTGGCCACGCTCGGCGTAATACCCGATACGTATCCCAGCAGACTTGCGCTCGCGGTGTTTACGTCGACGCCTACGCGGTTGACGACGTCCTCCACCACGTGGCCCAGAGTGCGCGAGAGCTCGGCCTGGTCAAGGTCGTGCTGGTACTGGCCCACGCCGATAGACTGGGGCGGAATCTTGACGAGCTCTGCCAGCGGGTCTTGCAGGCGACGGCCCAGGCTCATGGCGCCACGCACGGTGACGTCCAGGTCGGGATATTCCTGGCTGGCGAGCTCGGAGGCGGAGTACACCGACGCGCCGGCTTCGTTAACGATGGTGTAGCGAAGGCTGGGCGCCTGCTCGGCAATGAACTCCGAGACGACTTCCTCGGTCTCGCGGCTGGCGGTGCCGTTGCCGATGACGATGGTGTTGATGCCGTCCTTCTTGACGAGGCGGGCGAGCTCGCGCTTGGTGCCGGCGACGTCGTGGCGCGGCTTGGTGGGGTAGACCACGCCGTGGTCGAGCAGCTTGCCGGTCTCGTCCATAACGGCGACCTTGCAGCCGGTGCGGTAGCCCGGATCGAGCGCGAGCACGCGGGCGCCGCGCACGGGGCGTGCCGAGAGCAGGCCCTCAAGGTTCTTGGCAAAGACGTTGATGGCCTCGGTCTGGGCGCGAACGGTGAGTTTGGCGCGGGCCTCGCGCTCCAGCGAGGGGGCCATGAGGCGCTTGTAACCGTCGGCGATGGCGGCATCGAAGATGGGCGCGAAGACGCCCTGGCGGCGGGGCCAACGGCTGCCGAGGCGTGCCGTGGCGGCAGTGCCGTCGACGTTCACGCGCACGCGGAGCTTGCCCTCGCGCTCACCGCGGTCGATCGCCAACACGCGGTGGTTGGGTATACGGCGCAGCGGCTCGTCATAGCTGTAGTACGGCTCGTAGGGGGTCTTCTCGGCGGGGTCGGTGGCCTCGACGACGATATCGGCGGTGTTTTGCGTAAAGGCGCGCAGGTCGGCGACGTTCTCCGGGTCCTCGGCTACCGTCTCGGCCACGATGTCGGCGGCGCCGGCGAGCGCCTTCTCGGGCGTGTCGAAGCCGGCTTCCTCGTTGACGTATGCCGCGGCGGCGTCGAGCGCGCTGCCCTTGGCCGATGCCTGCATGATGATCATGTTGGCGAGCGGTTCCAGCCCGGCCTCGCGGGCCTTCTGGGCGCGGGTCATGCGCTTTTTGCGGTAGGGCTTATAGAGGTCCTCGACGCGCTGGAGCTGCGTGGCCTCGCGAATCTGCTGCTCGAGCTCGGGCGTGAGTTTGCCCTGGGCGTCGATGAGCAGGATGACATCCTCCTTGCGCTGCTCAAGATTGCGCAGGTAGGACAGACGCTCGTCGAGCGCACGCAGGGCGATGTCGTCCATGCCGCCGGTGGCTTCCTTGCGGTAGCGCGAGATGAAGGGGATGGTGTTGCCCTCGTCGATGAGCTTGACGGCCGCCTCGACATTGACGGCCTTAAGGTTGAGCTCGCGGGCAAGCTGGGCGATAAGATCCATGGGACTCCTTGCGTTTAAGGTGCGTTTGCAGCACAGGGCTACCAAGGATACCACCCGTCCCAAAAGACTGTTTTGAGGCCGCGCCACGAAAACGGCCTATCTACTACGTTTGACCCGCAGGGGGCGACCATACGCTGGTTTTTCGAAAATCGGCAAGCCGTCTACCTGCGGTTTTAATTTTGCGATTCTCGGTGTGGTCGGGGGTGACCGGTTAAACGTAGTAGATGGGCCCATTTCGTGGCGAACGGATTAAGTTGGGGCGCAAGATAGCCGGTGTCCCAGAAAAATCATCGGGCAGATGTGGCAGTAAAGTAGCTAAAAAGCCCCGCGGGCAGGAGGCTGCTTGCGGGGCGAAGAAGAGGGGCTTATTTGTGGCGGGCCGAGGGGTTCGGCATAGGAGTTTGCCGCGGCCCGCCCTAAAACTTTAAAGCTCGACGAGGTTGCCGGTCTCGGCGGCCTCCTTGATGGCGTTGAGAAGCGTGAGCGTCTTAACGTTGTCGGCGGGGGTCACGACGGGCTCGACCTCGCGGCGGACAACCTTCACAAAGTGCTTGAGCTGCATCTTGTGCGGCAGCGCCGGGTCCACAGCCGGGATCTCCATCTGCAGCGGCTTGTGCCAGTTGGATGCGCCGTCGTAGGAGAACTGGTGCAGGCGGGGCAGCGAAAGGGCACCCTTGGTGCCGCCAATAAAGTAGGCGTCGGCGTCGAAGGGGCGGTACTGCGGATCCTCGCGAGCGGTGGCCTCCCAGTTCCAGGGGCTGGCGGTGGCGTCGGAGATGGTCATGCTCGCAAGCGCGCCATCGGCAAAACGGACGTTGACCACGGCGGAGTCCTCGGTCTCAAAACCGCGGGCGGCGCTGGACTGCATACCCTGGACAGCAACGGGCTCGCCCAGCAGGTAACGGAGCAGGTCGACGTCGTGCACCAGGTTGACCAGGATCGGGCCGGCACCCTTCTTGCGGCGCCACTCGACATCGAAATACTCGTCATTCTTATAGATCATGTAGTGGAAGCTCGACACGGTGAGCTTGCCCAGCTCGCCGGACTCGATGATCTCCTTGGCCTTGTTGACGAAGGGGTTGTGGCGACGGTGCTGACCCACGAGCACGGGCACGCCGGCGGTCTCGGCCTCGGCGGCGAAGGCCTGGGCATCCTCGAGGTCGTTGGAGATCGGCTTTTCGACCAGCGGCACGATGTTGCGCTTCACAGCCTCGCGAGCAACGCCCAGGTGCAGGTCGTTGGGGGTGGCGATAATGACGGCCTCGGGCTTGACCTCGTCCATCATCTGGGCGGGATCGGTGTAAAACGGCACGCCGGCGGCCTCGGCCGTGGCGCGGGCGCCCTCAAAGGCGTCGGCGATGGCGACGAGCTCGGCCTCGGGCTCCTCGGTGACAAAGCGGATGTGGTTGCGGCCCATGGCGCCGGCGCCGATAACGGCAATGCGGACGGGGTTGAGCTCAGACATTTCGACTCCTTAATACTGGTGACCGGTGGAATGCGACAAAGGGGCTGTCCCTTCGTCGCATCGGTAAAACTAGGCGGACTTCTTCTTGCTGTCGGAGACCATCATGTAGACGGTGAGTACGACGGCGATGGCGGCGATCACAATGGCGCCGTAGAAGGACTGCTGATAGGCGGCGCTGCCGGCCTCGGCGTGATACAGCACGGCGGTGATGGGCTGGCTGATCCAGGTGGAAGCGGCATAGCCCAAAAACATGATGCCGTAATTGACGCCGATGTTGCTGGTGCCAAAGGCGCCACCGGTGAGCGGCGGGTAGATGACGAGCAGGGCGCCAAAGCTAAAGCCGAGCAGGGCGAGCGCCACAAAGAACATGGCCTGCGTAAAGCTCATCGACATGATGACGAGGGCGACGATGGTGACAACAAGGCTGATGAGCAGCGACTTATAGGCGCCGAGCTTGTCGATGATCTGGCCAAAGGACAGGCGGCCAACCAGGTTGGCGCAGGTGTTGACGGAGACCACCACACCGCCGAGGGCGACGGCCGCGGCGCTCGTGGGGTCGGCGAAGAGCTGGACGGCGGCGATAGAGGCAACCTTGCCCACGAGCAGGGTGCCCGCGGTGGCGGCAAAGGCGAAGGTGACGATGAGGACCCAGAAGCGCGGGGTCTTGACCATCTCGCCCGGGGTGAGGTCGCCGAAGGTGCCGGCGTGTGCGCCGCCCTTGGGGGCCTCGAAGCCCTCGGGCAGCCAGCCGGCCTCGGGGGCCTTCAGGAACAGAGCGGAGGCGGCGATCATTACAAAGAAGATGACGCCGAGTGCCTTGAGCGCGCCAAAGATGCCAAGGCTCGGGATGAGCAGCGAGGCGAGCACCGGGGACAGCACGGCGGGGCCGGCAGTCGAAGCGGCCAGGGTGATGCCGGAGGCGAGGCCCTTCTTGTCGATGAACCACTTTTGGCCCGTGGTGAGCGCGGGGTTGTAGCCCAGGCCGTTGCCGACGGCGGCAACGAGCGAGAACCACAGGTAGAACTGCCACGGCTCGGTGACGGTGCCGGACATGAACCAGCCCAGGCCGTAACACACGGCGGCGGCGATCACGACGTTGCGCGGGCCGATCTTATCGGAGATGCGGCCGGCGAAGATGCCTGTCACGGCCATGATGGTCTGAAAGACCGGGAAAGCCCAGGTAAGAGCGCTGGACCACTCGGGGTAGACGGCGAGCAGGTTCTTGCTCACAACGGAATACAGAGCGATGGAGCTGATGAAGAACATGGTGACGCACGCGGCGGCAAGCACGACAACGCGACCCTTGTTGGAGTTGGTGGAAGCCATTGGACTCTTTCTAATCGATACGGGGGAGGAGGAGCGGTCGTATCCGCGGGTCTCCCTGTTAGGTTGGTTTACTGGTCAGTCGGCTTGGCGACGCCGGACTCATCGGACCAAAGCTCGACACCCTTGTTCTTGAGGTAGTTGTCGGCATAGGCGCGACGGCCGCCGGGCTTGGCGGTGAGGTCGCCCATCATGTTGGAGAAGCCGCCGTCGACCTTGATGGCGTCGCCGGTGGTAAAGTCCGAGCGCTTGGACGCCAGGAACATGACGGCGTTGGCGATATCGCTGACCTCGCCGATGCGGCGCGTGGCGATCAGACGGCTGCGGCTCTTCTCGACCTCGGGGTCGGCGTAGAAGTTGGCCGACATGGGGGTCTTGACGAAGCAGGGCTCAACGCAGTTGGAGCGCACACCGTACGGGCCCCACTCGGCGGCGAGCATCTTGGACATCATGTTGACGCCGGCCTTGGTGGAGCTGTACACGCCCGAGAACGTCTCGGGGGAGTGGCTGGCAACGGTCGAGATGTGCACCAAGCGGCCCTGGCCGGCCTTGATCATCTCGCGACCAAAGCGCTGCGAGGTGATGAAGTAGCCGGTAAGGTTGACGTTGATGACCTCGTTCCAGTCGGAGAGGGGCAGGTCTTCCATAGCTGCGAAGCGCAGGATGCCGGCGGTGTTGACGAGAACGTCGACGCGGCCGAAGTCGGCGATGGTGGCATCGACGGCGGCCTGGACCTCGGCCTCGTCGGTGGCGTTCATCTTGTAACCCTCGGCGTGGATGCCAAACTCGGCGGCGAGGTCGGCGGCTGCGGCCTTGACCTTCTCCTCGTCCAGGTCGAGCAGGACGACGTTGGCGCCGTTATGGGCGAACTCGCGGCAAATCTCGACGCCCATACCGCCGAGCGCGCCAGTCACGGCGCAGACATCGCCCTCGAGCTTAAGCCAATTGCTCATAGGAACTTCCCTTCTTGTGCCTCCCGGTGGGTCGCTCCCATTAACCGACCCACGTGGTTTTCGCTGGTTATCGTATGCTTTGCATTTGCGCAGGTGAATTGCATATTTGTTAGAATGGCGTTAACCGTAGGTTTACACCGTGCGATGCAGTTTTTCTCAATTGAGCGCGTGACCTGCGAAAACAACCCCCTGTGGCACCATGTGGCCACAGACACGAAAACGGGAGATTGACGTGTACGATCGACGACTTGAGGCCATATCGGCCGCCGCGGAGCTGGGAAGCTTCTCGCGTGCGGCGGCAAAATTGCGCGTGTCGACCCCGGCGCTCGTCAAGCAGGTGTCGGGATTTGAGGCCGAGTTTGGCATCACGTTGTTCGAGCGCTCGCATTCTGGTGTTAAGGTGACGCCGGCAGGTGCCCTGCTGGTGGACGATGCACGTTCGATCATGCGGCAGTCCGAGGACGCGCTACGCCGTGCCCGACGCGCGGCAGGCGATGGCGGGGCCGTGCGTCTGGGCGTGTCGATGATGTGTCCGGGGCGCCAGACGCTGTCGATGTGGACGGGCGTACACGAGCTGGAGCCATCGTTGCGCTTCGAGATCGTGCCGGTTAGCGACCTCTACGACGAACGCGAATCCGTCATGCGCAGCTTGGGCCGCGAGGTCGATGTGGTGCAGTCGAGTTTTTCGACCCCGCGCTGGGGTGACGCCTGCCAAAAGCTCCGCATTGTCAACGTGCCGTTTTATATCGACCTGCCGCGCACGAGCCCGCTGGCGCGCAAGAATCGCATTACGGTCGCCGACTTGGAGGGTATGCGTCTGCGCGTGCTCCGCCACGGCAACGACGCTATGGACAGCCTGCGCATCGATCTTTTGGCAGACGGCGGCGTTGACGTGATCGATGTGGACAGCTTCGACTTTGCGCTCTTTAACGAGGCGGAGGAAAAGGGCGACGCGGTGCTCACCTGCGGAGCGTGGTCGGGGGTGCACCCAGCCTTTGTGGGCGTGCCGTTCCTGTGCGGTCGCGAGGTGCCGGTCTTTTTGCACTATCCGCTCGAGCCCACCCTCCAAGTCCAAAAATTCGTCAACGCCATGGCCCAACTCCTCAAGTAGCTCATTTAGGACGGGGCTTTTTTAGCCACTTTTGGCGTCCTACCTGCGCAATGCGAAAAATGACTGCAAATCGGTTACGCATGATTTTGCTTTTGCCCTGGGCTGGTTGTAGAATCAAAAAACTTAAACGTACTACTTGTGTAGCTTGCGCGAAAGCTCGGGCTGCGGCTGGGGGGAGATGCGCCCATGCAGGGTCCTTTCGGTCATATAGCGTCGATGCGCCGCACCTTTGTGATGTTGGCAGCGGTCTTATGCGCGTTCGTTATGGTCGGGGGGGGTTGCCCTCGCGTGCGTACGGTGACGATGGCAACCTTATAACGAACCCAAACTTTACTAGCCAAGCTCCTGGCCAAGCTGCTGGTTGGTCGACGACCTCTCCGGATAAGAAAATCGGCGAGGCGTCGTACCTCGACCTCCCCACGAAGCTCCTCAACGGTCAAAGAAACCTCAAACAAGCTAACGGTAATCACTTTGCGCTTGCGTGGAATCTTAAGCCGCAGGATACCAATGCTTATTTTGAACCCGGATCAACCTACACCACCTTTTCCACCCAGAGCGGCTCCACGTACGAGTGGGGCCTCAACCATCGCGCCGCAACCGAACACGACGTGCTGATGCTCACGATGGGTCCTCAACAGGAGAATCTGTCGGTTAACAGCGCAGGCCAAGACCAGCTCATGCAGCTGCGGACTTGGCTTAAGGCGCAGGGCAAGATGCCCCAGGGAAATACCGTTGAGCAGTACACCGTTTACAGCGATCCCTTTGCTGCAAATGGCGGCTTTGCTGGTAGCAGCGCCGACGAATCCCACTTCTCGTTTGAGCAGAGCGACGGTCGCATTGCGCTTTCTGTGTGGCTCGTAAGCTCTAACGGACAGGGTTGGTTCTCCTTTGGCACCAACAGTACACACTATTATCGAGCGCTTCCCGAGCAAGACGATGAGTTTGCCTATCAGGCAGTCTATGCCGCAGCGTCCGAAAACACGATGCTTGCACTAACTTGCTACGATTCAAATCTTACGGGGGCAAACAAACAATACCGGGAGTGGTTTGGCAATCTGGTCAACGACGTTCACGTGGAAAAGCAGGGCACGCGCAACATCTATAGCGACTTTGCCAAGGTGTATCAGGAAAACTCGTCCGAGACCATGACAACGCTCACGCGCTATGCGTTCTCGACCTCGAATCTTAAGAACGAGAATACGAACATTGCTAACGGCAGCTTTGAAGAGGATATACATCTAGGGAACCAGAGGCCCAGCAAGTTTACGTTGTGCTCGCCCCATTGGCGTACGACCGAGACAGACCATCGTATCGAGATCGTTGCCCAGAACGACTACTATATCGACCCAGCTGGGCATTCTGTTACGTTTACGCCCTCCGATGGTGACTATGCAGCCGAGCTCAACGCACACGAGGCGAGTTCGCTCTACCAATATGTGACGACCGAGCCGGGAAAACAGTACGAGTGGGGGCTCGATCACCGCGGCCGCTCGGGTCGAGACGCCATGGCCCTTATCATCGGTCCGCGACAAGAAAACGAGCCGTACAAGGACAATCAAAAGGCACTCGATCAGTACCAGCAAATTGTTCAATGGATTCAAATGAGCGTCGATAACTATGTCGGCTTGGATGTGGCCAATTTTTCCCAATCGGGCTGCAGCAAAAAGATCATCCTGTATTCAACCAAGTTTGACAAAGTGGGCGGATTTGCCGATGCGTCCAGCGGAAGCGCGTTCTCATGGACGGCCGATGCGGAGCATACCGAAAAATGGTGCGTATGGATTATGGCGTCCGAAAACGACGCGTGGGCTTCCTACGGTTCCAACGCGCTTGAGCAGAACAAAAAGGTTGACTACGACTATACCTACACCATTCCGGATGGCCAAAACCAGAGCGTCTTTGCTTTTGTGGCCTACAACACGGCCAACGGGAGCAATTCGATCGGCAACTTCCTCGACAATATCTCGTTTAGGGAGTTCTATCGCATCGAGACGTACACGACGCCCAACGGAAGCGGAACGTATTTTTATAACTCCGACAACGAGACAGCGGACTTTACGTATGCCAAAAACTACGTAGGGAAACAGGAAAAGAACTCCTACTTTATGGTTGACGCCAAGCGCGATGGCGGGGCAGTTTTTATCGGTGCTTTTGTCAACGGCGAGTTCTATACCGCGGACGATAAGGCGCACTGGACCGAATTGGACGATGGCACCTATCACTTTAAGGTCGACAAGGTCACAAAGCACTACAAAGTGCACCTTGTGTTTTCTAAGGCGGGCGTTCAATACGATGTGAACGGTGGCAAAGCGTATCACTATGATCCGTCCAAAGAGGCCACGGGCGATTTCGTGCAGCTTTCTGGTGCTGGAGCGAGCTATACCTCCCATGCTGCCGAAGGGCAAAACGACGGTTGGAAGTTTATGGGCTGGGAGTACGCGGGCTCGGAAAAAGCCATTCGTTTTAGCGCAGAGCACACGGTGACCCATACGGCTCCCGAGGGCACCACGGATTCCGGCACTCTTACCATTAAGGGCAAGAAGGTCGATTCGGATACCGGTGCTGCGGGCGATGAGGTAACGGTCAAAAACATTCCCGAGAGCCAAGGCGCGACGTTCGTGGCGCAATGGAAGTATCGTCAGGCCTTTGTTGCTCAGCTTAAAAATGCCGACGGCACGTGGAGCAACGTAACGACGGGCGGTACGGTCAGCTCCAAGCTTAAGGGGGCAAAGGGCTCCATCGATGCCGGGGATCGCTCGGGCAAGGACGCCGACGCGTACAAAACTTCGGGTATCGCCTACTTTGTGGATGACGGCACGTTTGTGGAGGCGGTGGCCACTTCCAAGGAGGGCTATCACTTTGAGGGCTGGTACGACCTGTCAAATCCGGACGCCCCGGAGCTGCTGTCCTCTTCACCCACCTATACGTACAACGTAAAAGAGCGCCATACGGGATGCGTATACGCACGGTTCACCCCACGCACCTACACGCTCAAGGTTTCCAAGAGCGTTACGGGCAATATGGGCGACAAGCGTGCCTACTTTAAGATGACGGCGACCTTTACGGGCCTCAAGGCTGGTCAGACCTACGCCATCGAGTATTCGGATGCGTCTGCCCAAGGCAGCCATGCGCTCGTGGCGCGACCGAATGATCGGGCCGAGACCGTGGAAAACAAGACGGCCTTTACGGCCGATGGCCAGGGCAAGGCGACCATGCCGTTTGCCGTTAAGGACGGCCTGACCGTTTCGATTAAGGCGCTGGATTACAACGCGGTCTATACCGTGAGCGAAGACGATTATTCTTCGTTGGGGTATCAGGCTAAGCTTACGGGTGCGAGCGGCACGCTCAACGGTCCGCGTGTGACCGTTGCCGTTGAAGCTAAGGCCACCAATTCCCGACAGGTCGCGGTGCCTACGGGTATTACGCGCAACCCCATCTATGCCCTGGCGATTTTGGCCGCCGGCGTGCTGTTGGCTACGGGCATGGTTGCGCTGCGTTTACACCGCGGCTCCAAGAGGGGTGGGCGCCTATGAGAAGACATGGCGCCAGCAATGCTGGTGATGGGCCAGCCGCACGAGCGGCCCCGCAGGGAAGACCCCGGGGCTCGCGGTATTCGGCCGCGTCGAACGTGAGGTTGGGCGCCCATGCGGCACCAGATCTGGGAGAAGCGGACGACCGGCGCGATATCGTGGGCTTTCTGGCGCGCCTGGCATTTTTTGTCGTGACGCTCTGGCTGCTCTTTGGTGTGGTCTTGGGCGTGGGCGCAGTCACGACTGGCGAGATGGCCCCCCGCATCTGTTCGGGTGACGTCATGCTCTACTGGAGGCTCAGCCAGAGCTTTAACGAGGGTGACGTGGTGGTATACACCGTGGATGGCGAAGAGCGCCTGGGTCGCGTGGTTGCCCGCCCCGGTGATGAGGTCACAATTACCGAGTCGGGCGAGCTCATGGTTAACGGGGCTGTTGTGGTGGAAAGCGATATCACCACGCCGACGCCGCGCTATGAGTCTGCTGTGGACTATCCCGTGCATCTGGGAACGGATGAGCTCTTTGTGCTGGCAGATTTGCGCGAGGGCGGGCACGACAGCCGCCTGTATGGACCGATTGCCCGTTCGCAGATCAAAGGCAATGTGATCAGCGTGCTGCGCAGGTCGAACCTGTAGGCACGGAGTTTGGTTTTATTAAGGGCATGTGCCCGAGAGGAAGGATACAACATGAAAACTGGAAAGAGGCGACTGGCGGCGTTTACAGTTGTGGCTGCCACGATGCTGCTGGCTTTGGTGGGAGTTGTCACGCCCGCGTGGGCGGAGGAGGGATCCAAACTGCCGGTAACTGGCAACACGGTTACAATCACCTCGACGCTCATCATGAACAAGGATGCTGTGGAGCCGAATGCGAAGTTTGAGTATTCGATCTCGCCGGCGGGGACGAGTGAGCTTACGAGCACGAGTGGCATGCCCGTTACTCCTGGAGTACTCGATGCCGTCACGCTTCCGTCGTCTTCCGTTAATTTTTCTGCCCAAGGTCTTCATAGCGTAGATAATACCGACGACACTAAGACGATAACCGCTCACTTGAGCGCCAGCCTTGATATCTCAAAGTTCAAGGCTCCGGGCATCTATCGATACAAGATTACGCAGACGCCGCCACCGTTGGATGGGCTTAACGTTACGTACAAGGAGCTCTTCCTGGATGTTTACGTAGAAAATGGTAGTTCAGGCTATGTTGTTGGGGGTTGTACTCTTAGCGTCAAAGCAGGCTCGGGCGAGAAGGCTGCAGGCTTTGTGAACAAATATGCCACCTATAAGCTGACCATCACAAAGGTCGTTGCCGGCAACCAGGGTGACAAGAATAAGGACTTTGACTTTACCGTCACGATTAAAGGCGCTGACGGGGAGACTTATAAGTACGCCACTGTGAAAGACGGGACTACTACCCCGAACGAAGTTAAGGCCGCGTCGGGAACTGCGATTAGAGTGAGCCTTAAGAACGGAGAATCCGTCATCTTTTACGGTCTCTCATCGGAGGATAAATTCGCCGTAACTGAGGCGGATTATCATAGCGAAGGTTATAAGACGTCGTACAAGATTGGTGATGACACCAGTTCGACAGAAGGTAACTCTATTGCCGAGAAGGGTATCGGTACTTCTGACATCACGGTGACCTTTACCAACACCAAAGAGGCTACCGTTCCCACCGATGTTATTCGGACGGTCGTTCCCTATGCGGCAATCGTCGCGTTTGCTGCTGTGATGGGCGTGGTCTTCTTCCGTCCTCGTCGTAACCGCCGTTAAAACAGCGAGGATTACAGCCGATGGAGCTTAAACGCATGGCTCGGCTGGCGAGAGCCGGCGACCGCGTGCTTACGTGGTTTGCCGGCTTTCTCGTGCTGCTCATGCTGCTGTACGGGGGCTATTCGCTGTGGGACACAAACAACGTTATGAACGGTGGGTTCATCAGCGATGAGCTACTGCACTACAAACCCACCGGGGCCAACGATTGCGCACGCCTGCAGGAACTGATGGCCAAAAATCCCGACGTGGTCGGATGGGTCACCATCGATGGCACCAACATCGACTATCCCTTTGTTCAGGGAAAAGATAACCAGGAATACCTCAACAAAAACGTGTTGGGGGAGTCCGCGGTTTCGGGAGCGGTGTTTTTGGATACGCGCAACAGTCGCGCGATGACCGATTCCTACAATCTGCTCTATGCGCACCACATGGATAACGGCGCGATGTTTGGCGATGTCGACCGGTTTTTAGACAGGGGCTTCTTTGACCTGCACCGCACAGGCACGCTCTACACAAAGGATGGGGCGTTCCGCCTGCGCATTGTTGCCGTGTGCTCGTTTGCTGCGAGTGATGACATTATCTTTGGGCCGGGAAACCTGGACCAGGCCTCGATGCAGACGCTGCTCACGCATGTCTCGCAGACGGCGGTGCACGAGAACATGGATGACGTTGGCCCCGATGCACGCATCATCGCGCTTTCTACCTGCAGTGATAAAACAAACGGGCGCCGAGCGCTCCTAGCCGAAATCTTGTAGCTCATTTAGGATGGGGCTTTTCTAGCTACCTTTGCCGTCCTACCTGCGCAATGATTTTTCTGGGACGGGGATTTTTAGCTACGGCGTTCCGTTAGCTTGACCAGTCCCCCCACCACCTCCCAAATCATCCTTACAAAACGAGGCCCTGGCCAAACGGCCAGGGCCTCGCAAACTTTTATTCCGTTTTAAATGACGGGCTGATCGCGCGCAGGAGGGCGCCCCGGGGGCGGGCGGGGTATTTCCTCCGCGCGCAGTTTCGCAGCGAAGCGAGAATGTTTGAGCACGGAGGAATTACCCCGCCGCCCCCGGGGCGCCCTCCGTCAGTAACCGGTCCTACTCCAGCTCAAACGCTCCGGTATAGAGCTGATAATAGTATCCGCGCTTGGCGATCAGCTCGTCGTGGTTGCCGCGCTCGATGATGCGGCCGTGGTCCAGGCAGATGATCGCGTCGGAGTTGCGCACGGTGCTCAGGCGGTGTGCGATGACAAACGTCGTGCGGCCCTCCATGAGCTTGTCCATGCCCGCCTGCACGATAGCCTCGGTACGGGTGTCGATGGAGCTCGTGGCCTCGTCCAGAATCATCGCCGGCGGATCGGCGATGGCGGCGCGCGCGATCGAGATCAGCTGGCGCTGGCCCTGCGACAGCTGCGCGCCGTTGCCGGTGAGCATGGTGTCGTAGCCGTCGGGCAGGCGGGTGATAAAGTCGTCCGCTCCCGCGAGCTTGGCCGCCTTGATGCACTCCTCGTCGGTGGCGTCCAGATTGCCGTAGCGGATGTTGTCCATCACGGTGCCGGTGAACAGGTTCACGTCCTGCAACACCACGCCCAGCGAGCGGCGCAGGTCGGACTTGCGAATCTTGTTGACGTTGATGCCGTCGTAGCGGATCTTGCCGTCGGCAATGTCGTAGAAGCGGTTGATGAGGTTGGTGATGGTCGTCTTGCCGGCACCGGTGGCGCCGACAAACGCGACCTTCTGGCCCGGCTTGGCGTACACAGACACGCCGTGCAGCACCTCGTGGTCGGGCGTATAGCCAAAGTCCACGTTGTCCATGACCAGGTCGCCACGCAGCGGCACGTACTCGATCTCGCCGGTCGCGCGGTGCGGGTGCTTCCAAGCCCACATGCCGGTGTGGTGGTCGGCCTCCTCGAGCTGCCAGGTGTCGGGATTCACCTGTGCGTTGACAAGCGTCACGTAGCCCTCGTCGGCCTCGGGCTCCTCGTCGAGTAGCTCAAAGATACGCTCGGCGCCGGCAAGGCCCATGACCACGGCGTTGATCTGCTGTGAGATCTGGCCGATCTGGCCGCAGAACTGCTTGGTCATGTTGAGGAACGGCACCACGACGGCGATGGAGAGCGCCATGCCCGAGAGGCTCAGGTTGGGCACGCCCAGCGCCAGGAAGATGCCGCCGGTCAGCGCGACCAGCACGTAGAGCAAGTCGCCCAGGTTCCCGAGGATCGGCATGAGGATGTTGGCGTACATGTTGGCCTTCTGCGAGACCTCGAAGAGCTTCTCGTTGCGCTCGTCAAAATCGGCCTCGACGGCTGCCTCGTGGCAGAACGCCTTGACGACCTTCTGGCCGTTCATGACCTCCTCGATATGGCCCTCGACCACGCCGAGCTCGGTCTGCTGCGCGATAAAGAAGCGCGCGGAGTTGGAGCCGAGCAGCTTGGTCATAAAGGTCATAAAGGCGATGCCGGCAATGATGACCAGGCACATCCACATGCTGTAGTACAGCATGATGAAGAACACGGTGACGATGACGATGATCGTCATGAGCAGGTTGGGCAGCGACTGGCTGATCATCTGGCGCAGCGTGTCGATGTCGTTGGTGTAGTGGCTCATGATGTCGCCGCGCTGGTGCGTGTCGAAGTAGCGAATCGGCAGGTCCTGCATGCGGTTGAACATCTTTTCGCGCAGCTTCTCGAGCGAGCCCTGCGTGATGATGGCCATGGCGCGGTTCCAGAAGAGCGAGGAGGCGACGCCCACGGCGTAGATGCAGCCGAGGGTGGTCACGAGCTTCAGAATCTTGGGCTGCGCGGCCGTCCAGTCGCCCGACTGCCACGATTCGCTAATGACCTGCAGCGCGCTCTGGAGAAACGTCGCGCCGATGGAGTTGATGATGGCGCAGAGCACAACGCCGGCGACGACGAGGGGCAAAAGCACCGGGTAGAAGCCAAAGAGCATCTTGATCAGGCGCGTCATGGTGCCGCCCTTGCGGTTGCGCGCGCGCTCGGCGGTAGCGGCCTTACTCATGTGCCTCGCCTCCTTCCTGGGTCTGAGCTTGCGGTGCGGATGCCTCGGTGTCGGCTGCGACGGTCTCGGCCGCCTCCTCGCCCTCGGCACTCATCTTGTTTTGCGAGGTAAAGGTCTCGCGGTAGATCTCGCTCGTCTTGAGCAGCTCGTCATGGTTGCCGATGTCCTTGATGTGGCCACCCTCCATAACGATGATGCGGTCAGCATCCTGCACGGAGCTGATACGCTGGGCGATGATGAGCTTGGTCGTGTTGGGCAGGTAGCTCGCCAGGCCCTCGCGGATCTTGGCGTCGGTCTTGGTGTCGACGGCGCTCGTGGAGTCGTCCAGGATCAAGATCTTGGGGCGACGCAGCAGGGCACGCGCGATGCACAGGCGCTGCTTCTGGCCGCCGGAAACGTTGGAGCCGCCCTGCTCGATCCAGGTGTCGTAGCCCTTGGGGAAGCCGTCGACAAACTCGTCGGCGCAGGCCAGATGTGCGGCCTCGCGGACTTCCTCGTCGGTGGCGTTCGGGTCGCCCCAGCGCAGGTTCTCGGCGATGGTGCCGCTAAACAGCACGTTTTTCTGCAGGACCATGGCTACCTGGTGGCGCAGCGCGTCCAGGTCGTAGTCGCGCACGTCCACGCCGCCGACGCGCACGGTGCCCTCGGTGACATCGTACAGGCGGGCGATCAGGTTCACGAGCGTCGACTTGGCCGAGCCGGTGCCACCGATAATGCCGATGGTCTCGCCGCTCTTAATATGCAGGTCGATATCGTCGAGCGCCTGGCGGCGGGCATGCTCGGAATACTTAAAGCTCACGTGATCGAAGTCGATGGAGCCGTCGGCAACCTCGTGCACGGGCTCGGTCGGGTTGGCGATCGTGGGCTCGGCGGCCAGCACCTCGGTAATGCGGTGCGCCGACTCGTCTGCCATGGTCACCATGACAAAGATCATCGACAGCTGCATTAGGCTCATCAGAATCTGGAAGCCGTAGGTAAAGATGGAGGAGAGCTGACCCACGTCGAACAGGGTGCCCTGGCTCGTGATGATGAGCTTGGAGCCCAGGTAGATGATGACGACGAACGCGCCGTTGACGCAGATGTTCATCATGGGGTTGTTGAAGGCGAGCAGCTTCTCGGCGCGGGTGAAGTCCATCTGGACATCGCGCGCGGCGGTGGCGAACTTCTCCTTCTCGTAGTCCTGGCGCACGTAGCTCTTGACCACGCGCATGCCGGTGACGTTTTCCTCGACCGACTCGTTGAGCGCGTCGTACTTGCGGAACACGCGGGCAAAGATCGGGCGCACCTTATAGATGATAAAGAACAGGCCAAAGCCCAGCAGCGGAATGATGACCAGGTAGACCATGGCGACGCTGCCGCCCATGGCGTATGCCATGGTAAAGGCAAAGACCAGCACCAGCGGCGAGCGCACGGCGATGCGGATGAGCATCATAAAGGCCTGCTGCACGTTGTTGATGTCGGTGGTGAGGCGGGTGACGAGCGAGGAGCTCGAGAACTCGTCGATGTTGGCGAAGCTGAACGTCTGGATCTTGTAGAACAGGTCGCGACGCAGGTTCTTGGCAAAGCCGCAGCTGGCATGGCTGCAGGTGATGCCCGCGGCGGCGCCAAAGGCGAGTGACGTCAGCGCGATGAGTACGAGAAGGCCGGCGGTGGGCAGCATCTCGGTAACGGCGGTGCCGTCCTTGATGGCGTCGATCATGTCGGCGGTGATAAACGGGATCATCATCTGGCAGATTACCTCGCCAAGCACCAGCAGCGGCGTGGCGATCGTGACCTTCATGTAATCGCGGATGCTGCCCATAAGGGTTTTAATCATCCAGTTCCTCCCATGTTACGCGAATTTTCTCGAGCATTTCGGCAAGCTGCTCGCACTCGTCGTGGGTGAGCGCGCTAAAGGCCTGCCCCCTAAAGCGGATGCGGGCGGCCTGGTCGATGCGGGCCTTCTCCCAGCCGATCTCGGTCAGGCGAATGGTGAGCTGCCGGCGATCTTTTGGATTGCGGCTGCGCTCGATGATGCCGGCGCACTCGAGCTTGGACAAGATTTCGGAAAGCGACCCCGGCTTGAGGTCGAAGTGCATGCCGAGTTCCTGCTGCGACATCTCGCCGTTTTCCTGCTTGGCAAGCAGGCAGACGATGGGCGCCTTGCCGGACACGCCGCCGCCGTGAAAGTGCATGTAGTGGCCGCAAAAGCCTAGGCCGCTCAGGATGCGCTTGGCGAGCTTGTCTTCGCCGTTAACTGCTTCGGGCACGTCTGCCGGCTGCGACGGGTCGCCGCCGGGCTCGTGCGGACGAAGGTTAAGGGGTTCATCGCACATGAATTCGTATCGCTCCTTTCTTTAGTTAGGTAGTGGGATTGTTTTGTGCCTAACTAATCTAGGAGCGTAAGAAATAATTGTCAAGGTACCAAAGTAATTAGTTGCGGCGTTTCCCGAAACGCCGTAACCGGCCGACGCTGCATTTTCGAAACCTATCGGCAACAATGCGCTCTTCGTGGTGCTGGCGCTCGCCGGCAACCCTCCCTGCGCTACACTTAGTCGCACGGTGGCGCCGCCGCGCCATGCCCGACCCAAGGGGGACTCTCATGAAGAACACTCAGCTGCTGCTGATCAACGATATGTGCGGCTACGGCAAGGTCGCGCTTTCCGCCATGCTGCCGGTGCTGTCGCATATGGGCTACCGTATCCACAACCTGCCGACGGCCCTCGTGTCCGACACGCTCAACTACCCTAAATTCTACATCCACGACACCACGGAGTACGTGCGCCAGAGCCTTGCCATCTGGGAGGAGCTCGGCTTTGAATTCGATGCCATCTCCACCGGCTTTATCGTGACCGAGGAAGAGACGCGCATCATTTCGGACTTCTGCCACCGTCGCGCGCAAAAGGGCACCAAAGTGTTTGTCGATCCCATCATGGGTGATAACGGCAAGCTCTACGCCGGCGTGCCCGAGTCCACGATCGGCCTCATGCGCAGCCTGCTCGAGTGCGCCGACTACGCGGTGCCCAACTACACCGAGGCATGCCTGCTCACCGACACGCCTATCGCCGAGCAGATTTCGGTCGACGAGGCCCACGCGCTCGTGGACGCCGTGCGCGCGCTGGGCGCCAAGTCGGTGGTCGTTACGAGCGCTGTGGTCGATGGGCAGAATTCCGTTATCGGCTATGACCATGTGGCAGGAGAGTACTTCACGATTCCCTTCGAGCTGATCCCGGTCTATTTCCCCGGCACGGGCGATACGTTCTCGGCGGTGCTTGTGGGCCGCGTTATGGCCGGTTGGAGTCTGCAGCGTGCGACGGCCGATGCCATGCGCGTGGTTGCCGAGCTTATCGAGCGCAACGCCGACCAGGAGGACAAGTCCGCCGGTCTACCCATCGAGGCCTGCCTGGATGTGATCGACCATGAGTAGCGCCGGCGAGAGCCGCCCCGAGCCCGCGAGCGAGAACAAGCCGCTTGGTGCGCCGCGCGGCAAGCGCCCGCGTATTCGCATTAGCTGCGTGGACCAGCTGGGTACGTGTCGCTGCCACCATGGCCACAAGCCGGGCGATGTCTTTGACTTCGACCGCGATCGCGGCAAGATGTGCGCCATGGCCTGCCACGTGGGCTTTCCCTATATCGACATCCTGCGCTACGGCGGCACCGTGCCTGGCAACGAGCCCGGTACGGCAAAGTTCTGCTGCCCCGAGGTCGATACGCTGAACGTTTGGCTCGCCGAGATCGTCGACGAGTAATCGAGCGTGGATTTTCTCCCGCCAAGATAATGAGCGTGGATAATCTCCCGTTTAGAGCGTGGTTTTACGCTCAAAGTGGGAGATTATCCACGCTCAATTTGTAAGCGGGAGAAAATCCACGCTCGTTTTATGCCGATGGCACGGCTCGTGCGCCCGCGTGTCCGAGCGCCTATAGCTGCTCGAGCATGGCCGTGCAGCCGGCGAGCACGTCGCGGTACGTGGCATCAAAGTTGCCCGTGTACCAGGGGTCGGCCACGTCGCCGGGGCGGTCGGTCCAATCGAGCAAGCGCGTAATCTTGCCGTTGGGATCGTCGCCGAAGATGCGACGCAGGCCGCGCGCGTTCTCGGCATCCATATAGACAATGTGGTCCCAGTCGCCATACTCCGCGCGACGCACCTGGCGCGCACGGTGCGCAACGACGGGAATCCCGACCTCGCGCAGCTTGGCAACCGTGCCATGATGCGGCGGATTGCCAATCTCCTCGGTCGAGGTCGCGGCGGAATCAATAACGAATTCCGCCTCGCGCCCAGCACGGCGCACCAGCTCGGTAAACACGGACTCAGCCATCGTCGAGCGACAGATGTTCCCGTGGCAAATAAACAGAATGCGTTGCATGAGCGGTTTCCTTTCAGGGCGGTTGCGCGGGGCTTACAGACTGGCCTTGAGACAGTTTGCTCCGATAAAGCCCGCTGCGTACAAGGGGAGGTGGCGCAGCTCGCGTCCGTCATCGGTTTCGCTGCGGGCAAAATTGTTCTCGGACAATATGTAGGCATACGGCGACCGGGCTTTTTCCATAAACGACCCGAGGGTTCTCGCGCGCACGTTGCGTGCGGATTTTACCTCGACGGGAACGATCTCCATACGGTCGGTCTGAAGTAGAAAATCGAGCTCGCCGTTCGTCTTCCAAGACGACGGTGGTATCCAGTAATACGTCTGCAAACCATTGCCCGAAAATGCCTGCATGACCGAGTTCTCCGCCAAGGCACCTCGAAAGTCGGAAGACAGCGCAATGGCGGAATCCTCTTTGAGGTCGAGCCAGAGTCGCGGGTTGATACCGAGTTTGTAGAACATGAGGCCCGTATCGAGAAGATAGACTTTAAAGAAGCTCCCGTCTTCGTCGTCGAAGGGGACGAGGGGAGGTTCGATGCCTTCGGTCAGGTTGTTGACCGATATGATGCCGGCGCCCTCGAGCCAGTCGAGTGGCTCGATGAGCTTTGCGCGTCGGCCTCCGCGTTCGACCTCGGAGTACTTGAATTTCTTGGTTGAGGATCGTAGCAGCTGGGATGGAATGGAGCGCCAGACCTTGCGCGCTGCCACGCCGCTGATCCCGTTTTCGGGGTCGGTCATATCGGCGGTGTAGGTCTCGTCGATTTCGCGCTGCTCGACGCGCGCGTCTTCGATGGATAGTGTCTTGCGATATGCGTTGACGGCGGCGGGCATGCCGCCCACGATCTGGTATCGATGAAACAGGCTGAGCGTGGCTTGATGCGCGACGTAGGCCTCAAGCGTGCCGGCGTGGGCGCGAATGGCATCCGCCATCTGCTCCTCACCGAGCGCCCAGAGAAACTCCTCGAACGACATAGGATGCATGGTCTCTTGACGGACGCCGCTGGGAAAAGGCAACTTGCGCTTGCGCGTGGCGACGCCGAGCTGGCTGCCGGTCGCGCATATGCGCCAGCCCGAACCCGAGAAAAAGCGAAGCGAGTTGAGCGCGCGTTCGCAGAGCTGCACCTCGTCAAACAGGATGAATGCGGTTTCCTTGCGAATGGGGGTGCGCTTATAGTCTGAGATTCGTGCCACGATGGTGTCTACGTCGTCGGTGGGGCAGTCGAACAGTGGGGCAATCAGCTCAAGATCGGTCTGAAAGTCGAGTTTGACAAATGCATCGCCGGCGATTCGTCTGCCGATTTCCTCGGCAGCGTACGTTTTGCCCACGCGTCGCGCACCACGGATGAGGAGGGGGCGCGACGCGTCCTCTGTCGCCCATGATTCGATGACGGATTCGATTGATCTGCGCATGGAGCCGCCTTTCCAATTCCGTGTATTTCAAATACATAGTTTAGTACGATTTCGTGTACTTCAAATACACGAAATTGTGGAAAAGCGTGTATCTGAAGTACACGAAATTGCACTGCTGGAGCTTGCGGGCGGATAAACACCACTTGTATGGGACGGTTTCACCGGTCGCTCGCCACCTTGGGCTATGTTTGCCCCTATGCCTGCATCGAAGATTGTGCTGCCCGCTTGCGCTCCCAGCGGGCGAGCTTGATCGTCACTAGCGTGAGTACCCAGGCCACGAGCGAGAACGCGGCGCCAACGGCGCCCACGTAGGCAATGCCAATTCCGCTTACCACGGCGCCGCCCACCGCGGTGCCAAACGAGATGCCGACGTTAAACGCCATGGGCTCCACCGAGCTCGCGAGCACCATCGATTTGGGGTGACGGCTGCGGGCCACGTCCATAAAGTGCGTGATGCACGAGACCGAGAACAGATACATGAGCATCGCCAGACTAAAGACAAAAACGAGTGCGAGGGGCATGGCGGCGCCCACGGCAAACAGTCCAAACAGTGCCGCTGCCTGCAGCGTAAACGTCACGAGCAGCGCCTTCATGCCAAAACGCGCGTCGATCCATCCGCCCAAGATGTTCGAGATCAGGCAAAACACGCCGTAGGCCATGAGTGTAGTGCTTGCCTGGACGGTGCCCATGCCCAACACCTGCTCCAGATAGGGCGTCACGTAGCCGTAAAACACGTAGACCGACCCCACGCCAAACAAAAAGATGAGCATGCCGGTGATAATGCTCGGCTCGCGCAGAAGCCCCGCCTGCTCGCGGAATGTGGCAGGCTCATCGGTCTGTCCGGCACGCGGCATAAACGCCACGAGCGCAGTACAGATCAGAACGGCGAAGGCGAGCGTACCGTACATGGCAACGTGCCAGTCGAGCGTATCGGCCACAAACTTGCCGATCGAGGTCACAAAGACCATCGCCACGGAGAAAGCGCCGTACACCACCGAGATGGCGAGCGAGGTCTGCTGCGGAGACAGCAGCTCGGGGATATACGTCACGCCTACGGCGAGCAGTGCGCCCGAGACGGAGCCCAAGATGATGCGCGAGGCAAACAGCACTTGGAAGTTGGGCGCCAACGCCATGACAAGATTGCCGAGCACAAAGACAATGCTGTAGCACACGAGCAGCTGGTAGCGGCGGAAGCGTCCCGTGCTGAGCGCAAGCACCGGCGTCGCGATGGCGTAGACGAGCGCGAACACGCTGATGAGCTGGCCTGCGGTGGCAAGTGAGATGCCGAGTTCCGTCGCCAGGTCACCCTCGATGCCAATGACCACGAACTCAGAACAGCCGAGCGAGAAGCCGAGCAACACAAGCAGTGCCAGGCAGAGCTTGGTGCGAGCGGGGGAAAGGGTAGATGTGGTCGTCAAAGCGATAACTCCAATAATGGGCAAGGCTGAGTTTGGGGACTCTGCAACTCTATCAGAAAGCGGCAAGGGGGCAGCTTCTTTACCGCGCTTCAAACCGTCCCAACAATCGATGAAAAGCTCGAAATCGAGGAAAAGCGCCGAGTGTTGGGACGGTTTTGTTGTCCAGCGCGGGCGAGCGCCTGTGCCATCTGGGGGTATAAGGCTAGCAAATATGTATTTGCGAGGCCAAAGGGGGCGCCCCGTATGGATATCGATAACTTTGAATGGTGGTATAGCGAAGGTGAGGCTCCGGACGAGGAGTGGGACGAGCCTTTGACGAGTGATGAGTCGAGCGATGGGGCGGATGCCGAGGGCGCGGCTGGTGCTGATGCCGAGGCCGCCGGCGACGCCACGGCCGAATCCGATAATGCCGCTTCCGACCCCGCCGAGCCCCTGACCTTCGAGCAAGCTTGGGCCCAGGCAGAGGCCAACGAGGCCAAGGCCGATGCCACAGCCACGCTGAGCCAGCCGGCCGATATGTCGATCTCGCCGGCCAAGACGCCGCAGCCGCGCCATAACATCGACCCCGGCAGCACGGCGTCCTTCAGCATCCTCGACGTGCCCGCGCAGGGCGCCCAGGCGCCCGCCCCCACGCATCGTCCCGACTTGGCTCGCGAGGAAGATGCGGGTCGCCGCTCTCCGCTCGGCCCAATCCTCATCGCCTTTATGGCCGGCGTTATTGCGTGCTCGGCAATCGGCAACGTTTGGGGCCATGTTGAGCAGCAGCGAAAAGACGCCGCCAAGGCCGAGATGTCCATCGAGCAGTCGCTCAGCCGTACGCGCTCGGTGCATGTGTCGGTCGAGGTCAAAGACGGCGCGACGTGGGACACCGCGCGCGGCGACAGCCAGATGCTCATCCATATCGTGGGTCGCACGCTTAAGGGCCAGACGGTCGACGAGTATCAGTACATCAGCTCCGACGGCGATGGCATCGAGCTCAAGCCCGGCGACTATGAGCTCACCGTCGATGAGCCTCCCGTCGCCACCGATGGCACGCGCTTCCGCGCCTCAAAGCGCATGGTGCCCGTGAGCTTTAACTCCCAGGCGCCCAATACGGTCGATTCCACGCCACAGGGCGGGTTCGATCTCTATGTGGCCGCTCAATAGCTGCGCCGCCGCCTCGCGCTGCTCCCAAGAGTGGGACAATAGCCCTCGACACTGTTGTTTACTTTTGGAGGAAGTAGCATGTCCACCGTCACCACCATCAAGCGCGGCGGCCTCACCGCGGCCATCGATTCCATGGGTGCCCAGCTCACGAGCCTTGCCCTCAACGGCAACGAGTATCTGTGGCAGGGCGACCCCGCCTTTTGGGGCAAGCATGCGCCCATCCTGTTCCCCATCGTGGGCTCGCTGCGCAACAACACGGCGACATCTGCCGCCGGCACCTGCGAGATGGCGCGCCATGGCATCGCGCGCATTGTCGAGCACAAGCTGGTCGAGGTTTCGGAGGACGGCTCCTCGGTAACCTACGAGATCGCCGACACGCCCGAGTCGCTCAAGGCCTTCCCCTTCCACTTTAAGCTCAACATGACCTATGCGCTCACCGGCGACGCTACGCTTACCCAGACCTTTGCCGTCACCAACACCGGCGACGTGGATCTGCCGTTCTCGGTGGGCGGTCACCCTGCCTTTAACGTGCCGGCCCCGGGTGCCGATGACGAGGCGTTCGAGGATTACGAGTTGGCATTTACCGAGGCATGGACCAACGAGGCGCCCATCATTACGCCCGATGGCCTCATGACGTTTGAGGGCAGCTACAAGGCCCCCGACAACTCGGACGTGCTGCCTATCACGCACCGCAGCTTCGATAACGACGCCATCATGTTCACCGACGTTCCCGGCTCCACGCTCACCCTGCGCGGACGCAAGTCGGGTCACGGCGTGAAGATCGACTTTGAGGGCTTTAAGTACATCGGCGTGTGGTCTGCCGCCAACGACGCCCCGTTTGTGGCGCTCGAGCCCTGGACCGGCCACACCACCATGGACACCGAGGACGACGTCTTTGAGCACAAGGTCAACACCATTACTTTGGCACCGGGTGCCACCGATAAACGCAGCTTTAGCGTCACCCTGCTGTAGAGGTTCCGCGCCGCCCAGAGTGACATATGCCATTCTGAGCGGCGCCCGCTGACGGGGGGTAGCTAATTTGGGACGGGGCTTTTTTGACTAGCATAAAAAGTAGTCAAAAAAGCCCCGTCCCAAATTAGCTACCCTGCACCCCATTGGCGCAAAGGGAACAGGGTAGTTCTGCTGCATCCAGATTCCCGTCGAGCTGCAGTCCCTTTCATGATTTGCGGTGCTAGGAAAAATACCTGATTCGTACGAGAAGATTCTGATTGTCGGGGATGGTGACCATCCAACGGCCATCTATGACATCAAAATCGTAGGGGCTGTCGATTTCTTGTTGGGAAACAAGATTGCCAGCGGCTAAACGCAAGGCCTTCCGTTGAGGTCAGGTGATATTGGAAGGCCAATCGTCTGGCTTTTCAATATCACCTGACTCCAAACGGGAGATTTTATCGTCGCACCCCCTGTTTTCGAGTGAGCGGTAAAACCTATTCAAATTTGGGATGGGCGTGCGGTCGAAAAAAGTCGGCGAACGGTAGTCGGTAACCATAAAATTAAAATGCTACATAAAAAGCTAAGATATCCTGAGAGGCATATACTGGGGTTGATATTTCTTGAACGACTGCGGGCATGTGCCAGGCTGCCTCGGCCCCCCCGGGGGGTGCCCAGGCGGGTCGCCGTGTGACGGGGAGGGAAATTATGCAGGAGCTCAGAGAGGCGATGTCTCTACTCATGAATATGGTTACCGGGGGGGTGTCCCAGCAGGGAACTTCTTGGTGGACATCGGCCGCGCGAGCGGTGGTCCGTCATGTCTTATGGCCGTCGTCGCGGGCTGCGCCCGGTCTCGCCATATGTGATTGTTCTGGCCCTCGCCGTCGCGCTGACGGCGAGCTTCTTCCTGCCGCTTCGTGCCGAGGCGGCGATCTCCGACCACACGGTTCCGACGATTTCGCCTTCGGGGACAACAATCAACCTGTTTGATTACTGGGTGAATCCCGATGACCATCTGTCGGTTTCCGGCAGCGGCGGCGTCAACGCAGGCCACAAGTTCCAGTTTAACAATGGCCAGGGTGATGGGTCGCTCAACAATTGGACGGGCGGCACGAGCCCGCGGTCCGGCATCGTCAACAACACGCTTTCAGACGGCTACCCGAAGCTTTCCAAAACCTGGGGCGGCGACTCCCTCAGCTACCTGTTCGATTCCTCTGCCCAGACCGGCAAGACGTCCCATTTTGGCGTGACGGGCCTCCTCCAGGCTCAGGGCGGCTACTACGTCTATGACAGCACCCAAAACTACGCAGCCTACAACGCTGACAAGAATGCCTTCGACATCTATAACACCTGGGGTATTGGCAATTCGTCCCACCAGGGTCAGTTCTTCCCGTTCGACGCGGCAGACGAGGTGTTCAATGAGGAAAACGGCCGGCTCGTCCAAAACGGCATCACGGCAGACAACACCGGTAATTCGAGCTACAACGGCGGCAAGCCCGTCAACCACCACTTCGGCCTCTCAATGTCCACGCGATTCGTGCAGCCCAACGGCGGCCTGACGAACGATGACAAGCCCATGACCTTCGAGTTCGCCGGCGATGATGACGTCTGGGTGTTCATCGACGATGTCCTCGTGGGTGATATCGGCGGTATTCACGACCGGGCGAGTCTGAGCATCGACTTTCAAACGGGCGACATTAAGGTGAACGGCAATAACGACGGCACGCTGCTGAGCAAGTACCAGGCGGCAAATAAGGACACTACTTCGGGCTTTGCCGGCAACACCTTCAAAGACAGCACCAACCACACCCTCAAGTTCTTCTACCTGGAGCGCGGCGCCCTCTACTCCAACATGGAGCTCAAGTTCAACCTCGTGACGGTGCCCGAGTCCGACATCATCAAGTTCGACCAGGACGGCAAGTTCGTACAGGGCGCCGAGTTCAAGCTCTATAAGACCGACAAAGACTTCAAGACCGAGGCCGAGTTTCTCGGCTCCGGCACCACGGACGAGGCCGGCCGCCTAACGCTCACGAACGACGTGGACAACGGGGTCATCAACTTCGATGATCTCTACAAGGAGAATCGCGACAACAGGTACTACCTCCTGAAGGAGACGTACGTGCCCAAAGGATACCGCTCGAGTCTCACGGCGACGGGTGACAGCATGCAGCTCGAGTACGTGCCCGCGAGCGCCGAGAACGGCGCGGGCGGCGTCATCATCAACCGCGGCGGTATGGACGCGGTCGGCGTCGTGTGGAAGACCGGTGCGTTCGCCGGCGCGAAGGAGACCATCACCGCGCCGTCGACCGTGCACAAGGCGAATAATGACCTGACGATGTCCAACGAGACCGTCAGCCTGGAGTCCGGCATACTGTTCGCTGTGGTGCTCAAGCGCGACAAAAGCGCAAGCACAGGTATCAAAGATCCGAGCAATTGGTACGCCGTGTCGGGCGACCCATCGACGGGAGCGGGATACACCCTCGCCAGGGAGCCGGGCATGACCGGCGCTATCGAGGCGGCGAAGAAGGACCTGCACGCCTTCACGCTCAACACAAGCGGCCAGTACCAGGTAGAGATTCAAAATCTGCCCGGTGACATCTCCAAGTACTACTACCTGCTGAGCGGTGATGCCCGCAAGGATGCCGAGTACACGGTGGCCATCTACCACACAACGGCGAGCTCGATCGGCGACGCGACGCCTGAGAACACAGTCCACGTGTACAGCGACGACATCGCAGACGGCACGAACTTCAAGCGGCAGTTCGCCACGCGCCTGCTCGTCACGAACATCCAGAATCGCCTGTTCGTGCAGAAGACCGATACCGAGGGTAAGCCCGTTGACGGGGCGAAGTTCGGCCTGTACAAGTCCACCCAGGTGACTGAGGATGCGAACGGCAAGGCCGTGCTCAATGGCGAACAGACCCCCTACGACACCCTGACGACAAGGTCGGTCGCCAACCCGGTCAAGCTCGAAGGTGCGGGCATATTCCCGTATACGAGCGACGGTAAAGAGCCGCTCGTGAAGGGCACCTACTACCTAAAGGAGGTCTCGGCGCCCCAGGGCTTCCTGCTTAACGACAGGCTCACCAAGGTGATTGTGGACGATTACGGCGTCCACGCCGATGCTGGTACGCCCGATGACGGCGTTTCGACGTTCGTGGGCGTGGGCTCGCTCCTGAAGAGCCTGGGCCAGTTTGGCGCAGAGGGCGACATTGACAACACGCTCACGTGGATCAAGGGCCAGCGCCAGACGTCCGACGGGACGCTCGACGGCAACGACAACCTTTCCTGGAACAATGACGCCAAGGGTGGCGAGGATGAGGTACATCTCAAGTACGGCGCCAATGGACGTGTCTACCAGTATGGGCCCACCAAAGAGGGCGAACCCTACCGCCTGAAGACCGAGACGGGCTGGCTACGTATGGGCATCACGCAGGACGTGCTTGGTGACACTAATGCGAAGGGCGCCCGCGCCGACCTGGACGGCAAGAATCTGAACGCGCTGTTCACGGGCGCCACCTGCGTGCGCGTGGCTAACAAGCGCGAGGCGAGCCTCGAGGTGACGAAGAAGGTCGTGGTGCCAGCGGGCCTGACGGGAAAACCGGACGCGGGGTTCACCTTCAAGTTCACCGTGCCCACGACGGCGGGGAAGACGTACAAGGCCGCGGTGTTTGAGAACGCGGGGACCGCAAGCGAGAAGCAGGTCGGCAAAATGTTCGACCTCGAGAACGGCCGCGAGCAGACCATCACGGCCGGCCAGACGATTCGCGTGTACGGTCTCGCCGTGGGTGACAAGTACGAGGTGCAGGAGCTGACCGACGCGGGCAAGATGCCGGGTGGCTTCACGCTGACCGGTCGCGAGAAGGGCGGTAACGCCCTGAGCGGTGAGGGCGACAGCATCTCCGGCACGATCGCGAAGAAGAACGCCGACGGCGCGGTGGCCGATGCCAACAAGCTGGCATTCACGAACACCTACAGCGTAAAGCCGCCGGTGACGCTCACCAATGCGTTCTGGGCGCAGAAGGTGCTCCAGGGCCGTGACTGGAAGGATGACGATAGCTTCAAGATTTACCTGCGCGCGGACAAGGGCACGCCGATGCCCGACGATGCCGAGGATGCGCCCGTGAGTGGCATGAAGCAGGTTGTGAAGACCGTCAAGAACGGGAACAAGTTCGACTTCGGCAATATTGAGTACGCCAAGCCCGGCACCTACACCTATCTCATTGCCGAGGCCACGCCGTCTCAAAACGACGCTGACTGGCTGCCCGGGTTCGGGTATTCGAGCGCTTCCTACCGCGTCACGGTGACGGTGAGGGATAACGGCGACGGCACGCTGTCGCAGCCGACAGTCAAGATGGAGCAGACCTACACCGACGACGGCATGAGCCATGAGAACAACCCGATCGAGGTTGCTGACAAAATCGCCAAGATAACGAACACCTATAACACCGATGAGAAGACCATCTCCTTCCACGTGCAGAAGACGTATGTCGACCAGTCCGGTGCAAATCCGCTTGTGAAGGATAAGTTCACGTTCCAGCTCGAGGCATTCGGCGGGATGAAGAATGACGCCGTGCCGAGTGGCACCCTTAAGTTCGACGATCTTACCTACAGCGTCGATGCCAGCAAGGTCCCCATGCCTAAGGGGTGCACGTCCACCACGACCACGGCGAAGAACGATGACGTCGGTATCGCCGCGTTCCCGCAGATCACCTATACGATGGGCAGCGAGAACCTCACCTACGTGTACAAGGTGACCGAGATCGACAAATCCGATGCGTCGACGTCCGATGGCATGAACTACGACGATACGGTGTACTACGTGATGGTGAAGAACCAGAAGGTGAAGGACGAATCCGGGTCGGGCATGCGACTTTCTTCTGTGGCCACGTATTGGAATGCCAATGGCACGCAGCTGACGGACACGAGTGGATGCATCCCGTTCACGAACACCTATAAGGTGGATTCGGTGGCGGAGGCACCGGTGAAGGTGCAGAAGACGTTCACTGGGCGCACATGGGAGGCAGACGATGCGTTCGACTTCACGCTGACGGCGACGGATGAGGTGACGACGAAAGCGATCGCGGACGGCGTTGTCTCCCAGAAGACGGGCGAAGATGACAAGACCGGCAAGCTGACGACCGATGCGAAGATCACAAGCACGAGCGCGGGTGACGCGACCCGTGTCGCAGCCTTTGGCTCGAGCGACCTGGTGTTCACCAAACCCGGTACGTACACGTTCAATGTGAACGAGACGAAGCCGACCGACGTGAATAAGACTGGTATTGCGTATGACGGCCATACGTCTACGGTGACCTACACGGTGACTGACCTCGATAAGGATGGCAAGCACACCGGCAAGCTAACCGCGACGGTTGCGTACGACAACTCCAAGGCGACGACGCAGGTTGACCAGAAGGTGACGGGCGCTGCCGCGTTCACCAACATCTATGCGGCATCGGGCGCTTACGCGGGCATCAACGTGACGAAAACCATGGTTGGCCAGCCGCTGGAGAACGGCGCGTTCCCGTTCGCGATCGAGGCGATGACGTACGGCGGCGTGACGGCGCCGGCTCCGGCCGATGGCGACAGGACGTTTACGAACACAAAAGGCAAGGCCAATAAAGACGGCTCACAGACCGCCACGATGTCTGGCAAGCTCTCCTCGCTGAAGTTCACGCAGCTGAGCTACAACAAGACGTACGTGTACAAGGTGGCCGAGCATCACAGTGCCGACGGGAATGGTTACACGTTTGACACCGCATGCCCCGGCGATGCCTACGTGCTCATTGCGGTGAAGCCGAATCCGGACAACAAAGGCCAGCTCTACACCGAGACGACCATCGTGAAGGGCCCGGGCGTGACGGTCCTGGTGGCGGACGGCGTCGTCGATGCCCTGACGCCCGCGGCCATCGCCGCGCTGGGCGATGCGAACTACAAGCAGACGGTCTCGAGCTTGGATGCCGACGCCCCCGCGCCCACGGTCCCGTTCAAGAATGAATACGGCGTCACGTCGGTGGAGTACGGCGCGAAGGCCGGCCTGCAGATCAAGAAGGAGTTTGCCGGTATGGGCGGCGTGAGCCGCGCGTTCAGCTTCACCGTGACGCCCGAGGACTACCAAGCCGAGGGCCAGGACGGCACGAAGTTCACGCTGACTTCTGCCGATGCCGCGGCGAAGAAGCTCGGCATCACCGATGGGTCGAAGACGGTTACCACCAAGGATATGAATCTGGGTGATACCGACTTCGTGGGCCTGCTGTCGACGAACCTGCAGTTCACCCATGACGACGTGGCCAACGCCAACGGCGGCAACGTTTACCAGTACCAGGTGGTCGAGGACGTGCCGACGCCCACTCCCGCTGGCTACACATTCGACAAGACGGTCTACACTGTCCAGATCGCGGTGTTCGACAACGGCAACGGCACGCTGAGCGTCAAGACGACGGTTCTGAAAAAGAACGCGGAGACCGGCAAGGACGAGACGGTCGACTATCGCGAGTTCAACGCCGACCAGTCGGCCGAGGAGAACACAGCGACCATCCCGTTCAGCAACAGCTACGGGACGACTGCGAGCGATGAGCTGACCCCGCAGGTGAGCAAGCAGATCTCCGGCACCGGGAGCACGGAGAAGGCATTCTCGTTCACGCTGGCTGCCACGCCGGACATGCAGGCGAAGATCGCTGCCGGCGACCTGACGGTGTCGGATGACCTGGCGGGCGACGCGCATGCGGAGTCCCGGGCCACGAAGGGCGCGATCACAGACAAGGACGGCCAGACGGTCGACTTCTCCGGCATGAAGTTCAACAAGGCCGGTACATACACGTTCACGCTTTCCGAGGCGCACGACGCCGATGACGACGCGGTGGTGGACGGCGTGCAGAACGCCGGCTGGACGATGGACGCCTCCGCTTACACCGCCACGGTGACGGTGGAGGACGTGGACGCCAAGCTGACCGTCACGGGCGTGACGGTGAAGAAGGATGGCGATGACAAGAGCGAGACGCTTGAGGTCAAGAACGGCAAGGTGAACCTTGCCACCTTTACCAACAGCTATGCTGCGAAGGGTTCCGTGACCCTGGCGGCGAAGAAGCACTTTACGGGCGGTGCGCTCGCGGGGAACGATTTCTCGTTTGCTCTGTACAAGGGTGACAAGGCGGAAGGCACGCCCCTTGAGACCGTCACGAACGACGAGAACGGCAACATTACCTTCCAGCCCATCAACTACACCGAGGCCGGTGACTACGAGTACACCATCAAGGAGGTGAAGGGCGCCGACCCGACCGTCGTCTACGACGGTCAGAAAGTGAAGGTCAAGGTCAGCGTCACCGATAACAAGAACGGCACGCTGGACGCAACCGCCACCTACGGCGGCGATAAGGCCGTGCCGACCTTCACCAACAAGTACCAGCCTGCCAAGACCTCGGCTACACTCACGGCGAAGAAATCGTACGTGAAGTCCGACAACACGCCGATCGTACTCAAGGGCGGCGAGTTCACCTTCGATGTGTACGAGGGCAACCTTACGGCTGAGCAGCTGAAGGGCAAGCAACCCGTCCGGACCGCGACCAACGACGCGAACGGAAGCGTCGGCTTCGGCGCCTTCTCCTACGCGAAGCCGGGCACGCACGAGTACACCATCGTTGAGCGGAAGGGCGATCTGGCCTACGTGACCTATGACGCTGCGGTGCACCATGCCGTGGTGACGGTTGCGGACAATGCCGGCACGCTGCAGGCGAGCGTCGCCTACGACGGTACGGACGCCACGAAGCCCACCTTCACCAACACCTACGAGGCACGGGCGACGGACTCCGGTGCGATCGCCCTCACCAAGAGCGTTAGCGTGCACGACGGCAGCTATCAGCTAAAGGCGGGAGACTTCGCCTTCGAGCTGATGGGGTTTGACGGCTCGGTGATCCAGACCCAGAAGAACGATGTCGACGGCAAAGTTGCCTTCGACAAGCTGACCTTCGACCATGCGGGCACCTTTACCTACACGGTCCGCGAGGTGCAGCCGACGGACGACGCGCCGGGCGTGCCGGGCGTGACCTACACCGGCAAGACGTACACCCTGACCTACGTGGTGAAGGACAACAACGACGGCAAGCTGGTGGTAGAGAGCTCCACGGCAAACCCGAGCGAGGGTACCGAGAACGGCGTCTCGCCCGGAACCATGACGTTTACGAACGGCTACCAGCCGGGCCAGACCTCCTACCAGATCTCTGGCACCAAGGTGCTTAAGAATGCCGACCCGGCCACCACGCGGACGCCCGCCGATGGCGAGTTCACGTTCGCGCTGATTGACGTGGCCACGGGGCAGGAGATCGACCGGACCACGAACGTGGGTAACGCGTTTACCTTCAAGGCCATCTCGTACACTGCGACTGGTTCGCATGCGTACCAGGTGAAGGAGGTTGCGGGCCATGATGGCACCATCACTTACAGCGATGCGGTGTTGGATGTGAAGGTGAGCGTGACCGACGACGGCAGCGGTCAGCTGACCGCGACGGCGAACAAGACGGCTGCGGATCTTACCTTTACCAACACCTACACGCCGACGGCAACGACGACGACGATTACCGGAACGAAGGCACTGACCGGCCGCGACCTGGCCGAGGGTGAGTTCTCCTTCGATCTGAAGGACGCCGACGGTAACGTGGTACAGACGGTGCAGAACAGCGTCGACGGCACGTTCGGCTTCGCGCCGCTGCAGCTGGATAAGGTGGGGACGTATGTCTACACCGTGTCCGAGCAGGCAGGGGCGACGGCGAACGGCGTCACCTACGACGCGACGGTCTTTACCGCAACGGTGACGGTGACGGAGAATGCGGAGACGCACGAGCTGGAGGCGCAGGTTGCCTACAGCAAGGGCGGCAAGGCTGCGGATGCGGTGGCATTCAGCAACAGCTACGCGCCGGCCGCGACTGAGGTGAAGCTGGGGGCCTCCAAGGTGCTGAGCGGCGAAGACCTGAAGGAAGGGCAGTTCTCCTTCCAGCTGAAGGATGCCGACGGCAAGGTGCTGCAGACCGCCAAGAACGCGGCGGACGGCACGGTGGGCTTCGAGGCAATCTCGTACGACAAGCCCGGGACGTACACCTACAGCATCTCCGAGGTGGACGACGGTCAGAAGAACGTGACGTACGACGCGGCCGAGCACCGGGTAACGGTGACGGTGACGGACGACGGTGCGGGCCATCTGGTGGCGACGGTAACCTATGGCGGCGACGTGGCGCCGGTGTTCAAGAACACGTACACGCCGCCGACCACCCCGCCGGTCAACCCGCCGACGAATCCGCCGAGCAAGTCGCCGGTGCCGAAGAAGGAGAAGCCGGGTCTGCCGGAGATGGGCGATACCAGCTTGTCGCCGATGGCCCTGGGTGGCATCGCGGGCGGCGCGGTGGTGCTGATCGCCGCAGGCGTGATCCTGCGGCGCCGGAACCGGTAGCTGCGGCGGCCGAGAGGGGCTTTAATTGAGGGCGGGTGGTCGCAGGGCGCGGCCGCCCGCCCTTTTTGGTGGAAGGCTATGCTAACCCGCCGTTTGCACGTCCAGCTCCGGATGGAACTCGTAGTCCGGCTCCACCATCTTCTTCCAGGTCTTCCTGTAGCGCCCGTCCTCGAGCTGCCCGCGCATGGGCGACGCCCTGTCCCCGACGGCTAGTCGTTTAAGAACGTTCCCAACGACAACGACTACCTTGCACCAATCGCTCTGTTAAATCGTCTCCGTACGCTGCATCGCTGCCATCACTGCACTATCCTGTTATTCTGTTTTCCTTATCCGAACAGATTCGATACAGGGGAGGCATCAGATGCAACCTCGACAACAGTGTGACGCGCGGCCCCAACCGGTGTGCAGCCGTCGCATCTTCCTGGGCAGTGCTCTTGCCGCAAGCGCTACCGTCGTCGCCGGCGCGCTTGCCGGCTGCCAGCGTCCGTCCACGCTTAAGGTGGTCCAGCCCACGACGGGCGGCGGTCGCGACGACCTGTCCGATTCCGTGATTGGCAAGGACAAGATCCGCATTGGCATGGAGGCTGCCTACGCCCCGTACAACTGGCAGGTTTCCGAGGCCAGTGAGTTCACCATCCCCATCGATAACGTGCAGGGCGCCTATGCCGACGGCTACGACGTGCAGATCGCCAAGGTCGTCTGCAAGGCCCTCGGCGGCGAGCCCGTCGCCGTTAAGCAAAGCTTCTCGGGTCTTATCGATTCGCTCAACAACGGTCAGATCGACCTCATCATCGCCGGCATGAGCGCCACGCCCGAGCGCGAGGAGTCGGTCGGCTTTTCCGACCCCTACTTCATCGGCTACTTTGGCCTGTTCGTAAAAGAGGGCTCGCCCTACCAAAACGCCACCAAGCTCAGCGATTTTAGCGGCGCCACGGTTCTCGGCCAAAAAGACACCATGCTCGATACCGTCATCGACGAGATCCCGGGCGTCGTGCACAAAAACCCGGTCGATTCCGTCCCCACGGTGTTCTCGAACCTGCTGCAGGGCACCTGCGATGCCGTGACGTACAACACCGAGAACGAGAAGGGCTATATGGCCCAAAATCCCGGTATCGTCCCCATTCAATTTGCCGAAGGCGAGGGCTTTAAGCAGGAGGTCACGGCAAACGTCGGCTGCCGCAAGGGCTCAAAGAAGCTCCTCAAGCTTATCGACAAGACCCTCAAGGGCATCAGCCAGGAGGAGCGCGACCAGATGTGGGACGCGTGCCTCGACCGTCAGCCGGCATAGAGAGGCAGCATGAAGACCATCAATCGCCTGGCCTCCTTTATCAAGGCCGACCACCGTTATGTCTACCTGGGCACGAGCGTTATCGCGGCACTCGGCCTGGCCGCGAGCCAGCGCAACCCCACGCCGCTGAGCTTTTTGGCACCCACGGGCGTGTTCCAGGATTGCCTCTGGGCGATCCTGTGGGCTTGGATCGTCGTGTCGGCGGCGGCACTCGTCACCAAGCTCATGCATTGGAACGACTATCGCGAGAAGTCGCCGTTCGCGTCCGATCGCTTCCGCCGCGGCGCGCGTATGGGCAGCTACGTCGTGGTTGCCATTGCGGCGATCTTCTTTATCGACCGCTGCGTTATGTCGTTTATCGATCTGGTGCGGGTAAGCATTGTCTCGGACTCCAATCCCAGCGACTTTCTGTCGAGCCTGGTCTACATGACCTACAAGAGTGGCGACTTCTTTATCCGCGGCATTCAGATCACCATCGCGCTCGCGTTCTTTGGCACCATCATCGCCTTCTTCCTGGCGCTGTTGCTGGTGTTCCTGCGTATCCAGACGTTCGACCGCGTGGACAATGACCTCACGCGCTTCTTTAAGAGCATCGGCCGAGGCTTTGCGACCGTCTACTCCACCATCGTACGCGGTACGCCCATGATGGTGCAGGGTCTGCTCATCTACTACGCGGGCTTTACCGTTCTGCGCGGCATGGGCTTCGAGACGGCGCAGGCCAACCAGATCTGGAGCACCTTTACCGCGGGTCTCGTCACCATCTCGCTCAACTCCACCGCCTATATGATGGAGGTCCTGCGCGGCGGCATCGAGTCCATCGACCCCGGCCAGGCCGAGGCGGCGCGCTCGCTGGGTCTGTCGCAATGGCAGGCCATGCGCAAGGTCGTGTTCCCGCAGGGCATTAAAAACGCGATCCCCGCGCTCACCAACGAGCTCATTATCAACATCAAGGACTCGTCAGTGCTTTCGGTCATCGGCGTGTTCGACCTCATGTACGCCACCACCACCGTCGCCGGCGTGTACTACCGCCAGATGGAGGTCTACTGCGTGGCGCTCGTGGTCTACCTGATCCTGACGCTCGTGGCGAGCCGCCTGCTCGAGGCCTTTGGCAAAAAGCTCGGCGCCGAGGCTCCGGCCACGCTGCCCAGCTCCAACTAGCCGCAAGACGAGGAGATTCATCATGGCAGATACCGCCACTACCGGCGTTGCGGCCGCGCAAACCAAAGAGCCGCTCATTCGCGTTGAGGGCCTGCACAAGAGCTTTGGCTCGCTCGAGGTGCTCAAGGGCATCGACCTGGCCGTTAGTCCCGGCGAGGTCGTCACCATCATCGGCGCCTCGGGCTCGGGTAAGTCGACACTGCTGCGTTGCCTCAACCTGCTCGAGACTCCGGACACGGGCCACATCTGGTTCCACGGTCAGGATCTCACGGCCGAGCGCTGCAACATCAACAAGCTGCGCGAGGACATCGGCATGGTGTTCCAGGGCTTTAACCTGTTCAACAACATGGATGTGCTCGACAACTGCACGCTCGCGCCCGTCACGCTCAAAAAGATGAGCAAGGCCGAGGCTGAAAAAATTGCGATGGAGCATCTGACGAGTGTGGGACTCGAAAAATTCGCGCACGCCGCCGTGGGCCGCCTGTCCGGTGGTCAAAAGCAGCGCGTGGCCATCGCTCGTGCTCTATGCATGAACCCGCAGATCATGCTGTTCGACGAGCCGACCTCCGCACTCGACCCCGAGATCGTGGGCGAGGTGCTCGAGGTCATGCGCAAGCTCGCTGCCGACGGCATGACCATGGTCGTCGTCACGCACGAGATGGCCTTTGCCCGCACGGTGTCCGACCGCGTGGTCTTCATGGACAAGGGCGTGGTGCTCGAGGATGCCGCGCCGGTCGAGCTCTTCGGCAACCCTAAGCACCAGCGCACCCGCGAGTTCCTCTCGCGTTATCTCGAGGACAAATAACCGACCGCAAACGCGTACGTGGCAGGGCCGCTCCGGTGGGGCGGCCCTCGTCATCACAATCGAAAGGATGTCATGGCCGAGGTTTGGCGCTTCTTTGCGCACGAGGATGATTTTGCCGATATCGACGAGCTCGGCGCGTGCGAGCGCCTGGGCCGCGTGCTGTCGTTTCCGACGATTTCGAGCATGGATGCCCAGACGGTGGACTGGCAGGCGTTTGCCGACCTGCGCGCCTATATGCAGCAGGCCTGGCCGCGCGTGTTTGCGGCGGGCGAGGTCGAGCTCATCGACCATTCGCTGCTCGTGACGCTTGCCGGCACCGACCCCGCCCTCAAGCCGGTCATGCTCATGGGCCACATGGACGTGGTTCCCGTGGTGCCGGGCACCGAGGCAGACTGGACGCACGATCCCTTTAGCGGGCACGTGGACGACACCTATATTTGGGGTCGTGGCGCCATCGATATGAAAGACCAGGTTGCGGGTATCCTGGAGGCCGTTGAGTATGCGTTGGCGCACGGCTGGCAACACGAACGAACCTTGCTACTGGCCTTTGGCCAGGATGAGGAGACCACGCAGCACGGCGCGGGCGCCATTGGTCGCGCGCTCGAGGAGCGTGGCGTTGAGCTTGAGTACCTGATCGACGAGGGCGACTATCGTATCGTTTCGGCTGCCGAGTACGGCGCAGGCGAGGGCTGGCTTATGCATGCCGACCTCGCGGAGAAGGGCTATGCCGATATCGTGCTCAAGACGAAGAGTGAGGGCGGGCATTCGTCCAACCCCTACGGTGGCACTTCGCTCGAGGTACTCAGCCGTGCCATCACCGCAATCTGCGATATCGATTGGCCGACGCGCGTGACCGACTTGCTTGCCGCCCAACTCGTCGAGTTGGGGCTCTACACGGCCGATGAAATTGCCGCCAACAAGGACACCATCGTGCGCGAGTGCCTCGCCAGCAAAAAGCTCTATCCGCTGGTGACGACCACCTGCGCGCCCACGCAGATCGAGGGTGGCAGCACCGGCGCCAACGTGATGCCGCAGGATATGTGGGCCAACATTAACTTCCGCATGCTCGAGGGCACGAGCGTGGCCGACGTTGTGGCGCGCTGCCGCGAGGCGGTTGCCGCGGCGGGCCTTGCCGGACGTGTGGAGGTCGAACTTGGCCCCGGCAGCTCCGAGCCTTCGCCGTCCCCGCGCGTTGGTGGACCGGGACTCGAGGCCGTTCGCGCCATTGCCGCCCGCTATTTCCGTGATCCAAAAAGGACGGAGGAAAACGGATCATTCGAGCCAGTGGCAATTGTGCCCTCGACCGTGATCGGTGCGACCGACGCCGCCAACTACCAGCACATTTGCCCTGAGTGCATTCGCTTCTCGGCCTTTGTGGTTGATGACGACGAGTGTGATCGCGGCGTCCACGGCACCAACGAGCGCATCACCCGCCGCGCCTACCTCCAGGGCGTGCGCTTCCTCATCGCCCTGCTCCACGCGCTCTAGAATCTGACAAAGGGACTGTCCCTTTGTCAGATTCCGTGCGGGTTATATGCAGGTCTGCCTGCGCACGCTATCATATGTGGGTTAGACGCAACTATGTACCCCATACGCGAAGGGATGCGCATGTATCTGAAGATCGACATGTTCTAGCTGGTCTTACCCCCGCAGCGGCGCCCCGCGCCCCATCAATTCTGCCGATTTTCACCTTCACGCATATAAAGGAGTCCGTCATGCGCGACAAGCTCGAAAAGATCATCAAGGCCTACGAGGAGCTCGAGAAGAAGCTGTCTGACCCGGCCGTCGCCTCCGATATCAAGGAGTTCACGCGTCTCAACAAGGAGTACGCGCACCAGTCCGACCTCATTGCCGCCTCGCGCGAGTACATCGGCGCGCTCGATGACATCGAGGCTGCCAAGGAAATGCTCCACGATGCCACCGATGCCGATGAGAAGGAGATGCTCCAGATGGACATCTCCGAAAACGAGGCCAAGCTCCCTCAGCTCGAGGAAGACATCAAGTACATGCTCATCCCGAGCGACCCCAACGACGACAAGAACACCATCGTCGAGATCCGCTCCGCCGCCGGTGGCGACGAGGCTGCCATCTTTGCCGGCGACCTGTACAAGATGTATCAGCGCTTTTGCGAGTCGCGCGGCTGGAAGACTACCGTGCTCGATTCCAGCCCCAGCGAGGCCGGCGGCTTTAAGTCCATTGAGTTCAAGGTCGAGGGCGACCGCGTCTACTCCGTTATGAAGTACGAGTCTGGCGTGCACCGTGTCCAGCGCGTCCCCAAGACCGAGTCCCAGGGCCGCATCCAGACTTCAACGGCTACCGTCGCCGTGCTTCCCGAGGCCGAGGAAATCGACGTCCAGATCAACCAGTCTGACCTGCGCATCGACACCTACTGCGCCTCCGGCCCTGGTGGTCAGTGCGTTAACACCACCTACTCCGCCGTGCGCATCACCCACCTGCCCACCAACACCGTGGTGCAGTCGCAGGAGCAACGTTCCCAGATCCAGAACCGCGAGGTCTGCATGCAGATGCTGCGCGCCCGTCTGTACGAGATGGAGCTCGAGAAGCAGCAGGCCGAGCTCGGTGCCGAGCGCCAGAGCCAGATCGGCCATGGCAACCGTTCCGAGAAGATCCGTACTTACAACCAGCCCCAGGACCGCGTGACCGATCACCGTATCTGCTTCAACTCCACCTACAACGGCGTCCTTCTGGGCGATCAGCTCGGCACCGTCATCGAGGCGCTCGCCGCCGCCGAGCGAGCCGAGAAGCTGGCACAAGCAGTTTAAGTTACGGCGTTTTACCAAACGCCGTAACTGCTCGACGCTGCGCGCCGCCCAGAGCGACAATTTGTCATTCAAAAGGCAAGGCATGACCAGAAGGTCTATGCCCTGCCTTTTTCATGCCAACTTGTTCGCTCTGGACGTCGCTCGCTGACATTGCCAAAACATCGGCGTTTCCTTGGTCGTCAAATGATCCGTAGGGAGTCATTGGGGACGTTGCCTTGAGATTTTATTCAGTCGGCTGTGATGGCATTTGAGCTGTTTGCCTGCTTAAAGCAATTAACGTCGTGTATCTGCTATTGAAAATATTGCTCAAAAAATCGTCCAAGAAGTCGCGAGGTGATTTTTGATGCGTCGCGCGTCAAGTGATTTGGCAAGTTCTTGGTTAGATATTGGTCAGTTTTGGGTCAACCTTGCCAAAAGCTTGACGGATGCAGATTTAGACGTCGACGAATGGGCACTTCAGATGGGTTCCAAGCAAAATTCTGGGCTGATTCTCGATAATTGCCTTCAATCGTCCCTTGCCAAGCGCTGGCCTCGCGTACAATCTGCTCCGACATTCGCGCGCCGTCCGGCGCTTAAGAGGGGAGGGCCCCATGGCAAACGAGATTTGGACCATCAAGCGTTGTCTCGAGTGGACCAAGGAGTACCTGGCCGAGCGCGGCGAGGAGCACCCCCGTCTTTCTGCCGAGTGGCTGCTGTGCGCAGCTACGGGTCTGGCGCGTATCGACTTATATATGCGCATGGACGAGACGCTCGACGCAGCGCAGCTCGAGACCATGCACGCGGCGGTCGTCCGTCGCGCGAAGGGCGAGCCGCTGCAGTACATCACCGGTAGCACGCAGTTTCGCATGATCGACGTCGCGTGCGCCCCCGGTGTGCTCATCCCGCGCCCCGAGACCGAGATGCTCGTCGAAGAAGTTCTGAACTATCTGGATGCCGAGGTGCTGAGCCCCGAGGCCGCTGCCCGCCAGCGCGTGGAGCTGCCTTGGAACGATGAGGTCGAGCAGGCCCGCAAAGCCGAGGCGGCGCTGGCTGACGAACGCGCGGCCGCCGAGCGCCGTGCCGCCAACCTGACGGCCGCCGATGAGGCTGCGCTGGGTAGCGACGTGCTCGGTAGCCGCGCCTATGCCGAGGAACTGGCCGACCGCGAGGCCGAGGAAGCCGCCGCGCAGGCAGCAGAAGCCGAAGCGGCAGAAGCAGAGGCCATGGAAACCCCCGAGCCCGAGCTCGACGAATACGGCATCGCCATTGAGGACAACGACCAACAGGCGACTCCCGCGCAAGATGCCGCCGAGGCCAACGTATCTGCCCCAGCCGAGCCCCGCACTGCCCGCGTTCTCGAGGTCGGCTGCGGCACGGGCTGCATTTCGCTCTCCCTTGCCTGGGAGCGCCGCGGGCACGTTACCTGCACTGCTACCGATATCGAGCCGCGCGCCATCGACCTTGCTACCAAAAACCGCGATGCGCTTGGCCTCACGTCCGACGAGGTCGCCTTCAGCCTCACAAACCTGGTGAGTTCCATTCCCCGCGAAGAGTGGGGCACCTTTGACGTACTCGTCTCCAACCCGCCCTACATCCCCACCGATGTCATGCGCTCGCTGCCGCATGAGGTCAAGGACTTTGAGCCCGATCTGGCGCTCGAGGGCGGTGCCGACGGTCTCGATATCTTCCGCCGCCTGCTCAACGCGGCGCCCTACATGCTGCGTGCCGGCGGCCTGTTTGCCTGCGAGCTCTACGAGGGCGCGCTCGACGCCGCGGCCGAGCTCTGTCGTCAAGCAGGCCTTTCGGACGTGCGTATCGTCCACGACCTCACCGATCGTCCCCGCATCGTTCGAGCCATCGTCACCGAGCCCAAACAGCGTATTTAAGCTGAATAAAGAGACATTTGCGCAAGTTTGTCCTTGCAATATACCGTAAAACTTCTACTATAGAAGGAGAAAGGTATGTCAAATCAGCTGCATCGGTACCGTATCGTGCTTGATTACATTGAACCTTGGCTTGATGAGCAGGATGAAGCTACGCTGAAGCAGATTTATGCAGACCTTTTGGTGCTCGAGAAGGAAGGTCCCAGCCTTGGTCGTCCGCTGGTTGACCGCGTAAAGGGCTCGAAGCTTCATCATTTAAAGGAGCTGAGAGTGACGTCGTGTGGTGGGCAGGTGATTCGCATCCTCTTCGCCTTTGACCCCAAGCGCCAGGCGGTATTGCTATTGGCGGGTGATAAGTCGCGAGCGGGATCGTCAAGGGCAAAATGGAACGGTTGGTATGCGATCAACATTCCAAGGGCCGAGCAAATATACCGTCGCCACGTAAGGAGGCTCGATCGAGATGGAACTGCATGAGTATATGGAATCTCGCGGGATAACACGCGACTCCATTACCGCCGAGCAGGAGAGGACTCGCGATCGTATCGAAGCCTATAAGCTTGCTCAGATTCGCAGGTTAAAAGATCTAACACAGGCGTCGGTCGCCCAGTCGATGGGCGTTTCTCAAAAACGTGTATCCGAGCTCGAGCGTGGGGAGTTGGGTTCGATGAGGCTCGACACGCTGAGCAGGTACGCAGAGAGCCTCGGCGGAAAACTGGTTGCAAGCATCGAGTTTCCCGATCGTACCGTTACGCTTGCGCGCTAAAAATCTTCAATTAACCCCCTCACTTTCACCGACTACTAGAGCCGCTCACCAAACCAACATGCGCTCTGGGCAAATAGGTTGAATGTTTCGTGCGAGAATGCCCCACAGTAAACAAACTTGCACCGGAGCGTAAGGGGCTGGCATACACATGCAGACGGTCTATCGGGTATACGAGGGAACGCGCGAGCCGCATCGGCTTGCCGTCGAGCGCACGGCCGAGGTGCTCGGCCGCGGCGGCCTGGCCTTGATTCCGACCGAGACCGTCTACGGTGTCGCCGTGGCAGTCAACGCCTTCTCGGACGCCGTGCCCCAAGATACAAGCGAATTCCCATCGTGGCCGCGCGATCCGCAGGCTGCCGTCAATGGCGCCGCAGTTCCTGCGCTCGGCACCGGCTATCGCCGTATCTTCACTCTCAAGCAACGTGAGCTCACGCAAACCGTCGCTTGGCTGGTCGATGGCGTCGAAGCACTCGACCGCTATGGCGTGGATATCCCGGAAGATGCCCGCGTACTCGCGCGACGATGCTGGCCGGGAGCCCTGACTATCGTGGTCAAGGCAGCCCCCTGCGTGCCGACCTTTATGCGCGCCGCCGACGACACGGTGGCACTTCGCGCTTCGGCCTCGCCCGTGGTGCAAGCGCTCATCCGCGCCTGCGGCAGCCCTCTTGCCTGCACCAGCGCCAACACGCATGGCGCGCCCGCGCCGGCAGGTTTTGTCACGGTGGAGGAGCGCATCCTGGAGGGGGTCGATGTTGCCGTCGACGCCGGCGAGACCCCGTGTCGCGACGCCTCGACCATCGTGTCGTTCCAGCACGGCGGACTCCAGATCCTGCGCCAAGGCGCACTTCCCGCATCAGAGATCGAACGGGTCCTGTCCGACCCGATGCAATAGAAAGGTGTAAGCGATGTCGTTGAATCTGGGCAGCCTGGGCATGGAAGATGCCTCGTTTAACTTTGGCGGTTCCTACATCATGGCGCTCGACTGCGGCACCACCTCGGTACTTGCGACCATCGTCGACGAGTACGGCTGCATCGTCGCGCAGGCACGTCGTAGCGTCAAAACCAGCTTCCCACGTCCCGGTTGGATAGAGCAAGACCCCATGGAGGTGCTTGCCAGCCAGATCGGCGTGATGATGGAGGTCCAGTTTAAGAGCGGCATCCATTCTGACCGCATCGCCGCCATCGGTATCTCCAACCAGCGCGAGACCACGGTGGTGTGGGACCGCATAAGCGGCCAACCCATCTATAACGCCATCGTGTGGCAATGCCGTCGCACCGCACCTCTGATCGACGAGCTGGTCGAGCGGGGCGCAGAAGAGCTGGTGCGCTCCCGCACGGGACTCACACTCGATCCGTATTTCTCGGCTTCCAAGGTGCAGTGGATCCTCGACAACGTCGACGGTGCGCGTGAGAGCGCGGCGGCGGGCGACCTCATGTTCGGCACCATCGACACCTGGCTCATCTACAACCTCACCGGCAGTCAGGTCTTTGCCACCGACTACACCAATGCCAGCCGCACGGCGCTCTTTAATATCCATACGCTCGATTGGGACGACGACCTGCTGGCGCTCTTTGACGTTCCACGTTCCATGATGCCCGAGGTTCGTTGGAGCTCGGGCGACTACGGCCGCGTCGCGAGCGACATCATGACCAACATGCCGCCCATCATGGGCGTGGCGGGCGATCAGCAGGCGTCGCTGTTCGGCCACTGCTGCTTCCATCCCGGCCAGACCAAAAACACCTATGGCACGGGTTGCTTTATGCTCATGAACACCGGCGACGAGGTCGTCGAATCCAAGAACGGTCTGGTCTCCACGATCGGTATCGCCGCGGACGGCAAGATCAGCTATGCGCTCGAGGGTTCTATCTTTGCCGCCGGTTCCACCATGAACTGGCTGCGCAACAACATGGGCATCATCTCGAGTGTGAGCGAGTCCGCGCAACTCGCCGCTTCGATCAACGACAACGAGGGCTGCTACTTCGTCCCCGCCTTCGCTGGCCTGGGCGCTCCCTGGTGGGACCCGCATGCCCGCGGTATCGTGTGCGGTCTGACCGGTGCCTCGAGTCGCGCGACCATTGTGCGTGCGGCCTGCGAGTCCATGGCCTACCAGAGTTATGACGTGCTGCGCGCCATGGAGCAGGACGTGGGACTTTCGATTGAGCGCCTGTCCGTCGATGGCGGCGCCTCGCGCAACGAGTTCATCATGCAATTCCAGGCCGACCTGCTGGATATCCCCGTGCTGCAATGCGAGACGGTGGAGACCACGGCAATCGGTGCCGCGTACTTGGCGGGTCTTGCCGTCGGCTATTGGGAAGACCTGGAGGAGCTGGAGCAAAATGCCCAGATCGTTAGGACCTTCCTTCCCCATATGTCCGCCGAGCGTCGCGAGCAAAACCTTGCGGGCTGGCGTGATGCAGTCAAGCGCTCGCTCAGTACCGCACAGTAGGGCTGCGATGGGCTGCTCGATACAACAAACCGCTAAACTTATGCATGGCGTGCGGCGGCAACATTGCTGCGCGCCTTGTCAGCAAGGCCGTTTTGCGGCCGCAACGAAAGGGGCAATCAACCCATGACCGTCACCTACGATGCGTCCCGTGTGACGCTTGTCGATCATCCGCTCGTCCAGCACAAGCTGTCGATCCTGCGCGACAAAAACACCGGCACCAACCAGTTCCGCCAGCTCGTGCGCGAACTCGCGCTTTTTGACGGCTACGAGGCCATGCGCGACCTGCCTATGGAAGACGTCGAGGTCGAGACCCCCATCACTACCGCCACGTTCAAACAGCTCGCCGGCAAGAAACTCGCCATCGTGCCCATTCTGCGTGCGGGCCTTGGCATGGTCGACGGCATTCTCGACCTGGTGCCCTCCGCTCGCGTGGGCCACATCGGCATGGAGCGCGACGAGGTCACCCACGAGCCGCACGAGTATTACTGCAAGATGCCCAAGGATATCGACCAGCGCATCTGCCTGGTCGTCGACCCCATGCTCGCCACGGGCGGTTCGGCCGAGATGGCCATTAGCTACCTGCACGAGCGCGGTGTCAAGGACATCCGCATGCTGTGCATCGTCGCGGCCCCCGAGGGCCTCAAGTCGCTGACTGAGAAGGATCCTGATGTGCATATCTATACCTGCGCCATCGACGACCATCTCAACGAGGCGGCCTACATCGTTCCCGGCCTGGGCGACGCCGGCGACCGCATCTACGGCACGCTCTAGTCGCTGGGCTAAGACGGCCGCGGCTGCAAATACGAAGAAACGGTGCGCGCGGACGAACAAAAGGCGACCGCGCGCACTCCTGTTAACGGACGTTTTGCCCTGCAGGGTTCGAGAAAAACGTATTACCGTACCTGCGGCATAAAGAAGGTCTTAAGAAAACGAACAGGTGCGTATTAACCGATGCTTTTTCGGTTGTACTTTAGCGATTGGCTCGTACAATAGTCACCAATGTTTGGCGGGAACTGTTCTGTGAAGCGTTAAAAAGGAAAGTGAGGACGCCAGTGTTTCAGATAGCCGATCTGCTCGCTATCGTTGCAGGCGCCATCGCGGGCGCAATTGCCTTCCTTCCCTTTGTCTTTACGCTCAAGCCGGTTCTTGACGATAAACAGAATGCGGACATGCTCAAGGGTATGGTGAGTCTGGCGGTCTCGGCAATCGCCCTGCTCGTCTTTACCTTGGTTGTGTTTGTGTTGTTCGGAGAGGCATTTCGCATGTTCCTCCTGGGCGAGGCGATCGGCTTCGTGGCCTTTATGGCCGCCTGCACGGTTCGCGTCGCCAAGGCGCTGCGAGATCCTCATGAGGTCGAAAGGTAAGTCGTGGAAATTTTTGAAAAGCTGCCTGATGAGATTAATCATCTGGTCAGCGAGTTCAGCTCCACCCCTGTCGTGGGCGATCTGAGCTGCGGCATCACGCAGTACTCGTTTTGGCTGATCGTCTCCACGATCGTGCTCCTGATCGTCCTGGCCGTGTTCAAGAAGAAGCAGACCCTGGTTCCCAAGGGCTTCTTCGTCAACGGTTTCGAGTACATCATCGAGTACGTCGAGAACGATATCGGCAAGGGCGTCGTGGGTGAGAACTGGAAGAAGCACTTCCCGTTCCTGTGCTCGCTTTTCCTGTTCATCCTGATCAATAACATGATCGGCCTGATCCCGGGAATGAAGCCCGGCACCGGCGCAATCGGCTCCACCGCCGCGCTCGCCATCTTCGCCTTCGTGTACTTCATCTACTACGGATGCAAGGCTCACGGCGTGATCGGCTACATCAAGAGCCTCGCCCCGCAGGGCGTGAGCTTCCCGATGAACGTGCTTGTGTGGGTCGTCGAGCTTTTCTCGACCTTCCTGCGCCTCATCACGCTCGCCGTGCGTCTGTTCTGCAACATGTTCGCAGGACACGTGGTCATGGGCTCGTTCGCCATCATGGCGAGCATGTTCATGCAGCCGCTGCTTCAGCAGGTTTCCGCGGCCCACGCCGTCGGCGCCCTGCCTTCGCTGGCCTGGCTTGCCATCCTCATCCTGATCTATGCGATCGAGCTTGTGGTCGGCGCTATCCAGGCTTACGTCTTCACGGTCCTTACCGCCGTGTATGTCTCCGAGGCAGAGGAGGTCGCGGAGGAGGAGTAGTCTTCCGTTCGCGCCTTAAAGGTAAGGTAATTCGTTAAACCGCCGGTGCCCGTACCCATGGAGCCCGGCAGTTATAAAAAGGTTATCCTGCGTGAAATAAGACACGCACGACAAAGGAGGAATCGTGGGAGTTATCGGTTACGGTCTCGGTGTTATCGGCGCTGGTCTTGCTATCGGCCTGTCTGCTCTGGGTGCTACGGGTGCTATGGCCCGTCAGCCTGAGGTCCAGGGCCGCGTGTTCACCGTCTTCATCATGGGCTCCGCCTTCGGCGAGGCTCTGGCTCTGATCGGCTTCGTTGTCGCGCTGATCGTTAAATAGCACGGAGCGTCAAGTATGAATCTTTCATCCCAGAAGAGCGCGATCGCACTCTCCGCGTCCGCGGCCGCGCTGCTCATGCCGGTTTCCGCGTTCGCCGAGGACGGCGCTGCCGGTGCGGACATCCTCATCCCTAAGATGGCGGAGTTCATCCCGGCGCTTATCGCCTTCCTGATTATCTGGATCGTGCTGGCCAAGGTCGCCCTGCCGGGCATCATGAAAACCATGGAGGAGCGCGGCAAGAAGATCGAGGAGAGCCTCGACGAGGCCGAGAAGACCAAGCAGGAGGCTATCGCCAAGCGCGCTGAGTCCGACTCGATCGTCACCGACGCCCGTCGTCAGGCTGCCGACATTGTTCTCGAGGCCCGTAAGGACGCCGAGTCCGAGCACGCCCGTATCATCGAGGCTGCTCACAAGGAGGCCGAGGAGATCATCGCCAAGGCCCATACGACCGTCGAGGACGAGCGCAAGTCCATCTACGCCGGTGCCGCGAGCTCCATCGCCGACCTGTCCGTTGCCGTCGCCACCAAGATCGTGGGCGAGGCACTCGAGGACGAGGCCGAGCAGAAGAAGCTCATCGAGCGCTACATCCAGGAAGCAGGTAGCCTGAATGCCGACTAGCCGCTATCAGGACAAGGTGCTCGAGACCTACGCGCGCTCCCTTCTGGAAGCCGCTAAGGCCGAGAACCATGTGTTCGAGGACCTCGAGATGATCGAGCGCCTGGCTAGCGCCAGCCCCGAGATCATCGCCGTGCTCGACACCATGTCCAAGCGCGACCAGCTCGACCTTCTTCCCAAGGTGGCAGCTGCCTTTAAGTATGTTGCCGAGGAAGACGAGGATGTAGTGGGCGTGACCGTCACCACGGCGATCCCGCTCGACGACGAGCTGCGTCAAACCATCACTAAGAAATGCGAGCAGGACTTCGGCCGCAAGGTATTCCTTATCGAGCAGGTCGACCCGTCTATCGTGGGCGGCCTGGTGCTCGAGGCCCGCGGCGAGCGTCGTGACATTTCCGTCAAGACGCAGTTGCGCATCGCGCAGGAGACCCTCGCAAACTCTGCTAATTCGTACGGAGGTGAAGCCTAATGTCCGAAACCCTCAATGCCCAGGATATCGCCAAGAAACTGCAGGAGCAGCTCACGAGCCTCTCCGCGACGGTCGATACGCATGAGGTTTCAACGGTCGACGAGGTAGGCGACGGCATCGCGCACGTCTCCGGCCTCAAGAGCGCCATGGCAGGCGAGCTTCTGGAGTTCAAGAGCTCCGATACCGGTGAGACCGTCTTCGGCCTTGCCCAGAACCTTGACCGTGACGAGGTCGGCGCCGTTCTGTTCGGTGCCGTCGACTCCATCAAGGAAGGCGACGAGTGCCGCACCACTGGCCGCATTATGGATATCCCCGTGAGCCGCGCCATGCTCGGCCGCGTCGTCAATCCGCTCGGCCAGCCTATCGACGGCCTGGGTGACATCGTCGCCACGCATCGTCGCCCCATCGAGTTCAAGGCCCCCGGTGTCATCGACCGTACCCCGGTGTGCGAGCCGGTTCAGACCGGCCTGTTGGCCATCGACTCCATGGTGCCTATCGGCCGCGGTCAGCGTGAGCTCATCATCGGCGACCGTAAGACCGGTAAGACCGCTATCGCCATCGACGCTATCCTCAATCAGCGCGGCAAGGGCATGGTCTGCATCTATGTCGCCATCGGCCAGAAGGCCTCCACGGTTGCCAACATCCGCGAGACCCTCGCTCAGCACGGCGCGCTCGACTACACCATCATCGTTTCGGCCACCGCTGCCGATTCCGCCCCTATGCAGTACATCGCGCCTATGGCCGGTGCCGCTATCGGCGAGTTCTTCATGTACAACGGTGAGGACGGCAAGCCCGCCAGCGAGACCAACCCCGGCGGCCACGTGCTCGTCATCTACGACGACCTGTCCAAGCAGGCTGTGGCTTACCGTCAGATGTCGCTGACGCTGCATCGTCCGCCCGGACGCGAGGCCTATCCTGGCGACATCTTCTACCTGCACTCTCGTCTGCTCGAGCGTGCAGTCAAGATGTCCAAGAAGAACGGCTACGGCTCCATGACGGCTCTGCCGATCATCGAGACCCAGGACGGCGACGTCTCGGCCTACATTCCGACCAACGTCATTTCCATTACCGATGGTCAGATCTACCTGCAGTCCGAGCTCTTCTTCCAGGGCCAGCGCCCGGCAGTCGACGTGGGCATTTCCGTGTCCCGCGTCGGTGGCGACGCGCAGACCAAGGCTATGAAGCAGGTCGCCGGCAACCTCCGTCTGGACCTCGCTTCCTATCAGGAGCTCGCCGGCTTTACGCAGTTCGGCTCCGACCTCGACGAGGCTACTCAGAAGCAGCTGACCCATGGTGCCCGCATGACCGAGCTCCTGAAGCAGCCGCGTTACAAGCCGTTTGAGGTTGGCGAGCAGATCGTTGCGCTGTTCGCTGGCAACGAGGGCTTCCTGGATGACCTGGAGATCGCCGACGTGCTGCCTTTCCGTGCCGAGCTCATCGAGTACATGGACAATGGCTTTGGCTCGCTGCTCGACAAGGTTCGCGCCAAGAAGATCGATGATGACACCAAGGCTGAGCTCTTGCGCGTCATCGGCGACTTCAAGCAGCAGTTCATGGCCAAGCACCATTCGGATGTTTCTGGATCAGAGGAGAACTAAGCCCCATGGCCAACCTTCGCGACATTAAGAAGCGAATCTCCTCGGTTACCACGACCAAGCAGATCACGCGCACGATGGAGATGGTCTCTACGGCCAAGATCCGTCGTGCCCTCGATCGCTCCAAGCAGGCCGAGCCCTATAAGGAGGCGCTGACCGACGTCATGTTGACGGTCGCCGGCGACGCCTCCTGTTCGGGCACCGATCCCATGCTGCAGAAGCATGAGAGCGTCAAGCATGGCCTGATTGTCGTTATTGCTTCGGACCGCGGCCTTGCCGGCGGTTTCAATACGACGGTGGAGCGCACGGCCGAAAAGCTCGCCGCTTCTTGGGCGAACGACGGCATCGAGTGCGAGATTATCGCGTGCGGGCGCAAACCGGCCACGTATTTCCGTGACCGTGCAAACGTCGTCATGCACTTTGAGGGCAACTCCTCTGAGCCCGATTTCAATCAGGCCCGCATGATCTCCTCTCATATCTGCGATGCGTATCGTGCCGGTGAGCTTGACCGTGTCGAGCTTGTCTACCACCACGCCAAGAACCGCGTGGATCAGGAGCTTCGCGTCGAGCATCTGTTGCCGCTCGACCCCGAGATGATCGCTATGGCCCACGGTCCGCGTAAGAACGAGACCGACGCCCCTAAGCGCATCTCGTCCACGTTCGAGTTCGTGCCCTCTCCCGAGCATGTTCTCGGCAAGCTTGTGCCGTCTTATATCCTGACGGTCATCTACCAGGCCCTGATCGATTCGGCGGCTGCCGAGCAGGGTGCACGCCGCAAGGCCATGCACTCCGCGACGGAAAACGCCACCGCGATCATCTCGACCCTTACCCGCACGTATAGTCGCGTGCGCCAGGCTTCGATCACGACCGAGATTAACGAGATCGTCGGCGGAGCCTCAGCATTGGAGGAACAGTAATGGCTAATAACACCGTAAAGCTTGCGGTCGAGGAAGCCACCAAGAAGACGACTGCCGGTGATGGTCGCATCGTGCGAATCATCGGTCCTGTCGTCGACGTCAAGTTTGACGGTGCGGTGCCCCCGATCTACAACGCGCTCACGGTCGAGGCCGAGACCCCGATCGGTCATCTGAGCACGATCCTCGAGGTCGAGAGCCAGCTTCCGGGCGGCGTTGTCCGCACGGTCGCCATGTCCTCGACCGACGGCCTGCAGCGCGGCCTCATCGCCACCGATACCGGTGAGCCCATGAAGATGCCCGTTGGCCCCAAGACGCTCGGCCGTATTTGGAACGTCATGGGCAAGCCCGTCGACGGCAAGCCCATGCCCGAGGTGGAGGAGTTCTACCCCATCCACCATGCAGCGCCCCGTTTCGACGAGCTCACCACCAAGACCGAGATCTTCGAGACCGGCATCAAGGCCGTCGACCTGCTCGAGCCCTACATCCGTGGCGGCAAGACAGGCCTGTTCGGCGGCGCCGGCGTGGGCAAGACCGTTTTGATTCAGGAGCTCATCAACAACCTCGCCCAAGAGCACGGTGGCACCTCGGTGTTCACCGGCGTCGGCGAGCGTACCCGCGAGGGCACCGACCTGTTCCTCGAGATGAGCGAGTCTGGCGTTATCGACAAGACTTGCTTGGTCTATGGTCAGATGAACGAGCCGCCCGGAGCGCGTCTGCGCATCGGTCTGGCCGGCCTTACTACCGCTGAGTATTTCCGTGATCGTGGCCAGGACGTTCTGCTGTTCATCGACAACATCTTCCGCTTCTCCCAGGCAGGTTCCGAGGTTTCCGCACTGCTGGGCCGTATGCCGTCCGCCGTTGGTTACCAGCCCACGCTGGCAACCGAGATGGGCGACCTCCAGGAGCGCATTACCTCGACCAAGACGGGCTCCATTACCTCCGTCCAGGCTGTCTACGTCCCCGCAGACGACCTGACCGACCCGGCGCCTGCCACGACGTTTACGCACCTCGACGCCACCACGGTTCTTTCGCGTAGCATTTCGTCGCTCGGCCTGTTCCCGGCTATCGACCCGCTCGCATCTTCCTCCGACGCTCTCGATCCCTCGATCGTCGGCGAGGAGCACTACCGTGTCGCCGTCAAGGTCCAGGAGCTCCTGCAGGAGTACTCCGACCTTCAGGACATCATCGCCATTCTGGGTATGGACGAGCTGTCCGAGGAGCAGCGCCTTACGGTCAACCGTGCCCGTAAGATTCAGCAGTTCCTCTCGCAGTCCTTCCACGTCGCCGAGAAGTTCACCGGCAACCCCGGTGTCTACGTCCGCGTCGAGGATACCGTCCGCTCTTTCGCCGAGATTGTCGACGGCAAGGCCGATGACCTGCCCGAGCAGGCTTTCCGCTATGCTTCCACGATTGAGGACGTGCGCGAGCGCGCCCGCAAGATGGGGGAGAAGTAGGTTATGCGTATCCGCATCGTGTGCCCCGTGAGCTGCGCCTATGAGGGCGACGCTGCGTTTGTGTCGATTCCGTCCACGGATGGCGAGTTTGGCGTTCTGCCTGCTCACTCCAGCGAGATCTGCACGATCGACCGCGGTTACGTTCGCGTTTCCGATAAGGCCATGGGCACTGTCGACCACACGTTTGCCGTGGCCGGCGGCTATGCCCAGGTTGCGGACGATGTCGTGACCGTTCTCGCCGAGCGCGCTTGCGATTTGGCGACCGTCGATGCCGACAAGCTTAAAGCTGATATTCAAGGTTTTGAAGAGAAGCTGGGTAATTTGTCGGAGGATGATGCACGCCGCGCCTACCTCTATAATGAAATCGCATGGTGTAAGCTCAAGCTTGCCCAATAGTCAAACGATTTAGCGTTCGACCATTTGCGAACACATCATGCCCGGGATGGCCCAGCCATCCCGGGCATGCTTTTTGAAAGGGTAGACCTTGGATATTATCCGCGTTGAGGGTGGCCACGCCATCGGAGGCTCCGTGCCCGTCTCGGGTGCCAAGAACTCCGCGCTCAAACTCATGGCGGCAACGCTTCTGGCGCCGGGCAAGACGACGCTGCAGAACGTGCCCGATATTTCCGATGTTCACGTGATGGGCAAGGTGCTCAAGGGCATGGGCGCTACGATCGATGTTCTCGACGAGCACACGCTCGAGATTGATACCTCTCAGGTCGATTCTTGGGAGGCCCCCTACGAGCTCGTTGCCAAGATGCGTGCTTCCACCGCCGTCATGGGACCCCTGCTGGGCCGCTTCCATCGCGCCAAGATTGCCATGCCGGGCGGCTGCAACCTGGGTGCTCGCAAGATCGATATGCACATTCTGGGTCTCGAGGCCCTGGGCGTTGAGTTCGATACCGCCCACGGTTACATCAACGCTAATGCGCCCCAAGGTCTGCGCGGTACCACCGTCACGCTCGAGTTCGCCAGCGTCGGTGCGACCGAGAACCTCATCATGGCCTCTGTGCGCGCACAGGGCACCACGGTTATCGACAATGCCGCCCGCGAGCCCGAGATTGTCGATCTCGCCAACATGCTCAACGAGATGGGCGCCAAGATTGTAGGCGCCGGTACGCCCGTCGTGACTATCGAAGGCGTGGAAGAGCTCCATCCCGTTACCCATCGCGTGGTGGGCGACCGCATCGAGGCCGGTACCTTTATCGTTGCAGGTGCGTTGATGGCCGACGATCGCGGTGTCGATGTCACGGGCTTTTGCCCCATTCACTTGGGCATGGTGCTCAAGAAGATGGAGCTCATGGGTATCGACTGCGAGCGCGTCGAGGATGGCGTCCATGTGAACCGTGCCGAGCGTATCAAGCCGGTCGACATCCAGACGCTTCCGTTCCCCGGCTTCCCGACGGACATGCAGGCGCAGATTATGGTACTCTCCGCCCTTGCCGACGGTAGCTCCGTTATCACCGAGAACATCTTCGAGAATCGCTTTATGTTTGCCTCTGAGCTGGTACGCATGGGTGCCGACATTCGTATCGAGAGCCATCATGCCATGATTCATGGCGTCAAGGGCTTCTCGGGTGCACAGGTTACCTCGCCCGATCTGCGTGGCGGAGCGGCCCTCGTCGTAGCGGGCTTGATCGCCGACGGGACGACCGAGGTTTCGGCCATCCATCATATCAAGCGCGGCTACGAGCAGTTTGTCGAAAAGCTGCAGGCGCTCGGCGCGCATGTCGAGCATGCTACCGTCCCCGATCCCGTCATCTACTAATACAGGTTGCCTATGTTTAATAAAAAGCCCCTCGCGGATACCACCGCCCGAAGACCCTCAACTGGTGCGCAGGCCAAGATCTACAGTCGCGATAACGTGGCTCGCTATTCCGAGCGCGCTCGTCAACGTCGTCGTAGCCACACGATTCGTCACGTCGCGCTCATTGTCGTGCTTGGCGTGCTGCTGAGTGCCACTACCGCTGCCGGCCTGTGGTTTGCCACCATTATGGGCAAGCTCGGCGATTCTAATGTCATTACCGACAATCTGCGTCGGGTTCTGGTTGACACCGATGAGGCAAAGGATCCGTTCTACGTGCTGCTTCTTGGCACCGACGGCCGTCCGGGCGAGGATACGTATCGTGCCGACTCGATTATCTTGGCACGCATCGACCCCACGCAAAAGCAGGCGACGCTCATTTCCGTTCCGCGCGACACCAAGGTCGAGTACAAGGGCGAGACCATGAAGATCAACGCCTGCCATACCGTTGGCGGTGCCGAGGCCATGGTCGAGGCGGTCAACGAGCTGTGCGGTGTTCAGATTTCCCACTATGCCGAGGTCAGCTTCGACGGTATGCAGGCGCTGATTGATTCGGTTGGCGGTATTGACATTAACGCAACCGATGATGTTGACGACCCCGAGCACCTGGATATCAAGATTACCGCTGGCCAGCAGCATATGGACGGTGCCACCGCCCTTACCTATGCCCGCTGCCGCTACACCTATGCCGACGGCGATTACACGCGCATGCGCCACCAGCGTCAGGTGCTTGGCGCCCTTGCCAACCAGATTCTCAATAACTTCGATGCCACGAAGATCTTTGGCCTGGTTAATTCGCTGTCCGATATGCTTGTAACCGATATGAGCGTTCAGGATATCGTGGCTACGGTCAACGCCATGCGCGGTATGGATGTCGACGGTATCTACTCGGCCAACCTGCCCTCGTACGCCGACGACAGCACCATGATCGACGGTGTGAGCTACGTCTTTGTCTACGAGGACGAGCTCAAGGAAATGATGGAGCGCGTCGATGCCGGCAAGGATCCCAAGGGTCCCAACACCATGGGTCTTTCCGACGGTTCCAGCTCTACGATCGGCGACCTGAACAACAACACGTCTGACGACTACGCAAACGGTACCGCAACCTCATCGGTCAGCTCTGACGATCCCGATGACTCAAGCGATTCGAGCGATTCGGACTACTACGAAGAGCCGACCGGCGACGGCAACGGCTACGAGGCCAACTATTAGAGTTACGCGGTTTTACCAAACCGCGTAACCGCTCGACGCTGCAAACCCGCCAGAGCGGCAATCTGCCTTTCAACTTCGGCGGCATGATCAAAAGATCAATGCCGCCTTGTTTCAAGGCACCTTGCTCGCTCTGGCGGGTTTTCGCTGTCGTTGCCAAAACATCGGCGTTGCCTTGGTCCGGACTAGTCGTTGGGTAGTCATTGAGGACGTTCTTAAACGACTAGTCAAAAGGGACACTCTTGCTGCACTTGGCACTTGGGGACGTTCCTTATGTGCCGGCAGTTTGAGACACTCCTTGTGCCAAGAGCCTGGCGCACATCTACCTGTCCTCAGTGCACCAAAAATAATCGCCCCGTTCTCTGATGAGGACGGGGCGATTTCTCTTTTAGGCTTGTGCAGCCAGGCTTATGCGAAGCGGGCGACGAGCTCCTGCAGGACGTCGGTCATCTTGACGAGCGAGCTGACCGGGACAAACTCGTTAACGCCGTGGTAGCAGTAGCCGCCCGTGGAAAGGTTGGGGCAGGGCAGGCCGCGGAACGACAGCTGCGCACCGTCGGTACCACCGCGAATCGGCAGTACCTGGGGCTCAATGCCGCAGGCAAGGTAGGCTTCCTTGGCGACATCGATAAGCTCGGGATAGTCACGCACGATCTCGGCCATGTTGCGGTACTGCTGCTTGATTTCGACCGTCACGAGTTCCTCGCCCAGGCGCTGGTTGAGCAGGGCTGCGGCAGATTCAATCAGCGCGAGCTTCTGCTGAAACTTTGCTGCGTCGTGGTCGCGAACGATATAGCGCGCCGTAGCGTGGTCGACGGTTGCAGACACGCCCTCAAGATGATAGAAGCCCTCGTAGCCCTCGGTGTATTCCGGGCGCTGCGCATAAGGGAGCAGCGCGTTAAAGTCGCAGAACAGATTGCCCGCGTTGACCATGCGGCCCTTGGCGTCACCGGGATGGATGGACTGGCCCTCAAAGTGAACGGTTGCCTCGGCGGCGTTAAAGCACTCCCACTCCAGCTCGCCAATGGGACCGCCGTCGACCGTGTAGGCGTACTTGCAGCCAAAGGTATCGATATCCAGCAGCTCGGCTCCGTGGCCGATCTCCTCGTCAGGGCAGAAGCAAATGCCGAGTGCGGGATGGGGCAGAGAGGGGTCCTGAGCGATACGCGCGACAAGTGACATGATCTCGGCGACGCCTGCCTTGTCGTCCGCGCCCAGCAGCGTGGTGCCATCGCTGCAGACCAGGTCCTCACCCGCGAGGTCGTTCAGGGCGGGAAGCTTGGCGGTACTCATGGCAACGGGCTTACCGTCAACCGTGCCGCAGACCAGGTCGCCGCCTTCGTAGTGTACGATGTGCGGTTTCACGCCGGCACCCGGTGCAACTTCGGTGGTGTCGAGATGGGCGATCAGGCCCAGGGCGGGCTTGTCCTCAGCGCCCGCACTTGCGGGGATATGCGCGCAGACATAGGCGTGCTCGGTCACGTGGGCATCTTCCGCACCAAGCTCGCGCAGCTCTTCAGCCAGCACGTTGGCAAGGTCAAACTGAACGGCGCTCGAGGGTACCTGGTCGCAGTTTGCATCCTCGGACTGCGTGTTGATCTGGACGTAGCGCAAAAAGCGCTCGAGGACATCGGGGCTCGTGGTGGTGTTTTCCATAAAGACCGCTCCAATCTTGGTCGTCGTGTGCAACAAGAACTCTAGCACGGTATGCCACGGCATACCACGACGCTTGGATGGGGTAGAATCAGCCATTGAATGCAGAAGGGACGGAAGATCATGGATACGACAAATAGCTCGCGCGAACTACATCTGACGGTGGCGAACGAAGACTACTTGGAGTGCATGGTTCGCATTGAAAGCGAAGAGGGGGAAACCAACGGCGTGCGATCGGTCGACATCGCGCAGCGCCTTGGCGTCTCCAAGGCATCGGTCAATAAAGCGGTTTCGGCGCTCAAGGCATCCGAGCTTGTCGAGCAATCGCACTACGGCAAGGTAATCCTGACCGATCGCGGCCGCGAGGTTGGCACGGCTATCTGGTACCGTCATCGCCTCATCCGTACGTTTTTGGTTCAGGAGCTCGGTGTCGAATTTGAGCGAGCCGATTCCGAGGCCTGCATGATGGAGCATGCGCTATCCGAGGACACGATGAGCCGCTGGCTCGCCTATCTCGAAAAGCAGGGAATCAGCGTCGAGGAATAGCGGGATATATATGGATACGAGTTATTACAACCGCTTTGGTGCCGAGGAACTTGCGCGCCGCTTGTCGAGCGAGACCTTGTTGGCGCAGGGCCCCATGGGCAGTGTCTTGTTGAGTGAGTACGATGCCGCCGACATTCCACCGGCGTTTTGGAATCTGGCAGAGCCGCAGACCGTTTCTCGTATCCATCGCTTGTATGTCGCCGCCGGCGCGCAGGTGCTCATTACCAACACCTTTCAGGCATCAAGCTATGCCCTCAAGCACGACCAGATTGCGCCGTCCGTGGCGGAGGTCAATCGCGGGGCCGTCGACGATGCCCGCCAGGCGCACCCTCAGCTGCTGCTGGGCTCGATGGGCCCGATCGGTATTGAGTGGTTTGCCGAGGACTCTGCCGAGTATCGTGAAATCCGAGGCATTGCGCGCGAACAGGCGCACGCCTTGCTCAATGCCGGCGTTGACGGTCTGCTGATCGAGACGGTGACGTCTATCCGTAATTTGCAGCCCATGCTTGCCGGCGCTCGAGATGCCGCCGACGGCATGCCTGTTCTGGTGAGTTTTGTCGTTGACGATAAAGGCGACCTGTTGAGCGATGGCCTCAACATCGAGGCAGCCGTTTTGTACGCCGAAAAACACGGCGCAAACTCGGTTGGTGTTAATTGCTGTTCGCTTGCGGCCGCGAATGCGGCGGTGCCCAGGATGGTTGCATCGGCGACTACTCCCGTCACGGTGCGTCCCAACGTGGGCGATCCGGTCCAGACTCAGGATGGCCCCGTATGGCACGAGAACCCCGAAGCTTTCGCGCGCGCATGCATCGAATGGAGGCATGCCGGTGCCGCAATGGTGGGCAGTTGCTGTGGAACCACGGCAATCACTACGGCAGCGATGGCCGAGGCGCTCGATATATAAAGGGCAAAACCGCTCCATACGGGGCGGTTTTTTTATTGCCTGCATGTCCTCAGCAGCATTTGCCCAAATGGTGAATGCTGGTGCCGGCAGGTTGCCGAGTGCATGTTGCGGGTATACCCCATGCGTACCATGATCCAAACACTGTGAGGTGTCTGCGCGTGTGCGCGATAATTCATTTTGGAACTGACGGTTGGCGCGCTCGCGTCGATGAGGACTTCACTGCCGATAACGTTGCCCGTATCGCCGACGCCGTCGGCGAGTTGTGGCAAAAGACCAATCCGGGCAAAACGGTATATATAGGGTTCGACAACCGGCCTCTGGCGCGCGAGTTCGCTGAGCTTGCGGCGGGTGTGCTAGCAGCGCACGGGCTAGACGCCGTGCTCGCTTCGCGACCTGTCCCGACCCCTGCCCTTACGTGGGCGGCGGCTTATGACGGTGAGGCGTGCGGCGCGCTCATGGTGACGGGGTCCCATCATCCGCAGGGTTATCTGTGCCTCAAGATTCGCATGGGTGACGGCTCGACCGCCAACCAGGATGTCATCGAAGAGCTCGAAGAGACCATGGCTCCCGAGCCAATGGGGATCGAGGGGCAATATCGCACCGCGGATATCATTCCTGACTATATGCAGGCGGTGGCATCGTTTGTCGATGCCGAAGCCATCCGCGCCGCGCACCTGCGCGTGGTTGTCGATCCGATGGGCGGCGCAGCCCAGGGCTATCTGGCCGACTTGCTACGCGAGCTTGGCGTTGAGGTGCACGAGATTCACGCCGGGCAGGCGTCTGACCAAGAAGATATCTGCCCCGACCCCGTTGAGCCTTGGGTGGACGCTTGCGAGCGCACGGTTATCGAGGACGGAGCTTGCGCTGGCCTGGTGACCGACGGCGACGCCGACCGCATCGGCGCGGTTGACGAGCGCGGCAGATATATACATCCGCATCAGATCATGGCGCTCGTTTTGGGCGACTTGGTTCAATTTCGTAATTTGGAGGGGCGCGTCGTCGTCAATCTTTCGTGCTCGACGCTCGTGCGTCGCATTGCCGAGGCGCTTGGCTGCCGCGTGACCGTCAAACCAGTCGGTTTCAAATATATAGCGGCGGAGATGAAGAAGGGCGGCGTCCTCATAGGCGGCGAAGAAGCCGGTGGTATCGGCATTGCCGCGCATATGCCCGAGCGCGATGGAATCCTCGCCTGTCTGATTCTGTGTGAGCTTATGGCAAAGACGGACGCGCCTTTGGGCGTTCTGGTCGACCAACTCGAGGACAGTTTTGGTAAGACGAGTTACGGTCGACGGGATTTGCGCCTTGAGGCCGAAGATGCCGAAACGTTACGAACCCTGCTGCCGGGTGTAAACCCCAAGTCGATTTGTGGCAAGGTGCCGCAAAACGTTAGTCATATGGATGGCTTGCGTTTGGCATTCGAGGATGACACGTGGCTGCTGGTCCGTCCTAGCGGGACCGAACCAGTGGTGCGCGTCTACGCCGAGGGGTTCTCGGTGGAAGAACGTGATGAGTTGCTCGATGCTGGCTGTGCTTTAGCTAGGGGGACGTATCCGCTTTAACCATGAGACTGCCTTATATAAAGAGATGCTCGGCGAGCGGTAGGTAACGGCTGGCAAACGTTAGTCGGGTTCAAAAATGTGTAGGAAATGTGTACGCCCAGATTCCCGCCCACGGCGCCCCTCCGGTCTGGCAATATATCTCCTTGCCGCGCGGC
>OJSE01000052.1_pt1 | contig 148953 bp, 172 predicted proteins | sample 1599351 | NCBI WGS metagenome assembly OJSE01 (sample SAMN04168656, study PRJEB22393) | human gut metagenome | biome: human gut microbiome; feature: stool | host: Homo sapiens | collected 2014-03-17 | reverse complement strand
CACATAAATATTTTTTCTCATCTCTCTCATCACATAAATATTTTTTCTCATCTCTCTCATCACATAAATATTTTTTCTCATCTCTAATCGTTATTGAAACATTCTACCATGCCAGATACGTCTTTTCCTACGTATATCCACAGATTAAAAGGATATACTTCCGGATAGAACTGATATAATTCACACTTCATTTCGATAAAAGTTTTTTACTTTCAAGGAAGTCCTTAAACTGGTCACTTGATACGTCTATAACGAATCCAGCAGCACCAGCATGTCCTCCACCACCAAATCTCTTACTTACCTCACAGCAATCTACGCCGTCTTCCACGCATTCATAAAGAGAGAACCGGACTTTACCACCTGGCATAATACAAAATGGCATCAGGGCTTTAATTTTTCTACCATCTAACCAGTCTCGTGTAAGAGAATCAAATACTTTGGAACTAAATTCTGTAGTATTCATCGCCACGACCTTAACCTCGTCTACGTAAGCTTCGAACGAGCACGCACTTACCTCTTGTTCGTTTTTGCCGGCCATGTAGTTAATTATAGCACGTCCTTCTTTAGCGAGATCATAAAAAATAAGATCAATTTCATTGTCCTTCATATTTTCTTTAAAATGGTCATACAAATACGACAATGCTATTAACACATTGAGTCTTATTTTTGATCTCAAGGCATACTGGACGGCTACTACCGTATCCCAGCCTAAACCGGATTCTTTATTCCACACATCGTAGTCTGATAAGCACCTGACTATCGCCGGCACCTTCCCCATCAGCAGGTCCGAGGCCAGAGCGCACGCACCGACACCGACTCTCCTCAACCCTGGAACAGTGAACCCCCATGTCTTACTATCTTCGATAATTCCCTTATGATGATCTATCCACATCAGGCTCTTTCCTTCATCAAGCCAATCTTTGAAAACCGTTTTAGAATCGGCTCCGAAAGACACGTCAAGAACGTAAACAACATCCAAGTCACGCACTTTATCAATAACTTTCTTAACATCATCTTCATACGAATACGGGATATAAATAACATCCTTGTTTTTACTGTTTTCGTACATGGTTGCGATGGCTGCCGACACAACGCCATCTAAATCCGATTTATGATAAACTATCGCCGTATTCTTTACTTTCATAATATGAGATTATAAATTTAAATCAAGATCCTTACCAACAAACCGAGTAACATCCATATAGTCAATACCAGCATTCTCAGCACATACCTTATCCGAATCAGAGAACTGCCCTGGTAGGCCACTGGCGTCCCCGACCATCAACGAACATTCCTTAAGTTGACTAAAGTTCATACCGTGCATTACAGTGTCTTTACATTCCATAAGGACATCATCAATCATGCCAGTGTTAGGCTTCCTCATCGGATTTTGTTCGTCATTTGAATAACACAACCTTTTTTCATATAGGACGCCTCTTATGCCTCTCTTTACCGCCAGATCATGTACGGACCTCAGTACGTATTCTATCTTAGCTTGAATATCATCTCCAGAAACAAACCCAGCCTCTACTCCACCTTGATTGCTTATGATAGCAAATACCTTAACACCGTTCTCCTGCATCAGATCAAGAGACTTATTCACCACATCCATCTTAATCCTCATATCTGTCAAGTCTGTAGCGAACGTATTCCCAGAAGCGGTTTCTATAAGCGTCCCGTCAAAATCGAATAGCAGTATTCTTTTGTTTTTAATATCTATATCGTTCATCATTTTTCACTCCTACTCTTTTTTATTACCCTAAACTGAAGACGGAATAGATTACTGTCTTCTTTTATAATATCATACACAGCATAAGAATTTTCTCCTATATCCCATCCAAGATAATCGAGCAGGTCTTTTAAGTAAATTCTCTTGTATTTTACACCAAGGTTATTTACCTTAAACGATCTCTCGTCTTCAACATCAGAAGCAGCCAGATAAAAGACCGTATTTTCAACTCCTTCAAATGCCTTCCCTTCTTCTAAGCCGATAACAACCGCATCCGTTACCCCCATCCAATTCAAATTATCGACAGAGATAGTCATTATCTTACTTTTGCTGATTGACAACTTCCGGATCTTGCTTTCTTTAGTTTTAGATCCTAAAAAATCCGTACTGTTAAAAAAATCTACTTTCATGGTTATAATGTTTTATATTGATGTTGCAAATATACATAATAAATAATCAACAAAGAAATAAATAGGATTAAAACATGATAAAAAACCCATAGCACTACGTATTTAATAAAAATAAATCAATGACGTAAGAGAATAAAAATAATCATATATTTGTCGGTATCTTAATCAATTAAAAATAAATGTCATGGCAGAATTGAAAATAGGTTTTGTAACCTTCAATCCGGGATCAGGTGACGGTGATCAGGCGGTTACCGTATCAGGTGAAAAATACGAAGGTCGTGTACAGCGCACGCAACAAGTAGAATTTGGTGCCAAATCAGGCGGTGTTAAGAAAACTGCTACCATCAACCAAGCTGCGGCAGCTGAGTTTGTAAAAATAGATCCTACTGCATCCGTAGGGAAAGGAGGTGGTACTGTAACGATCAACGGTACAAGTAACTCAACTAAATTAACGTTCTCCTTAACTCCGGACAAGTCTCATCCTCTGAGTCTGCAAATACCAGCCTCCTATCAGGCGGCAGGCAAGGCTACCAGCAACGGCGCTGTTATTGCCGACGACCCTGGTGCAACAGGGGGCTTTGCTTTCAGTATCGTATTCTCCGGTATTGCAGCGAACACTAATATAAACGATCTGGTAAATACTCTTAAGGTTACGGCCGCTGGTGGTCAGACAGCTAATACGGTTATTACCCAGACAGCAGGTGATCCGTTCTTGGAAATAGACAAGGAGGTAATCAACTTGGATGCAAACGGTACTCCTCAGACTATCAATGTTAATGCTAACATCAGGTGGACTATCACGCAAGCTGTTTCTAAGTTGGTAAGGAAAGTAATGGAATAACAATTACTTACAGAAAAAGAAAAGGGGCGTCTATTTGGCGTCCCTTTTTTCTATGCATTGTATGTAGTATTTATCTTTTTGCCTACTGACAAAAATCTTTTTAAAAATCATCTGTTTTATGATATGGACTCTTTTCCCGTCATCTAATTCCCTCCATATTTCATTAAAGATCAAATCTATTAATTCCATGACCTTCTTATCAGAGACAAGATTCTTTCTACCGGGGCTGATCCATCCATCGCCAGTCATCTTCGTGGCTATCCTATTAGCTATCCTGCTTAATTCACGTGGGGTGCTCATTTTAATACGTTTTTAAATATTCTACCTTTTTCACACTGAAGTATGCAGTCTCTCATGGGATGATCTTGTTCGTGATCGTCACACATCGGAAATTCTTTTCCATAGGGGAAAGCGATGTGCGGGCACTGCGCCCTGAACGCATCCCAGGCCGACTTCCTCACAGCCTCAGCTCCGGCACGCACGCCCTTCTCTCTTTCCTTGGCCGGGTCCGCATACACGTTTGAAATAGCTCTTTTCTTCCAAGTAAGCATATTGTAGTAAAACTTATCCACCAGTTTCCTACCCACTACATCAAACTTCTGTCTATGAATTAAAGGTGCGGCCTTAACGATGTTCTTCCTATTTTTACTAACATCGACATAAATCAGTCCAGCATAAGACGGAACTTCACTTACGTCAATCATGTTAGGCGGACAGGCGTAGTAGAAATAGTTTGGAGGATAACTTATGACACCACCTACCTTAATAATGCCGTCTTTAAGAACCTTATGTTTTTTATCCTTTTTGAAGTCGTTAAAGAAATCTTGTTTAGACATCTTGACCTCTACTTCATAAGCGTACAATGATCTTGTTATGGCCAGGAAGTCAGATTCCCAATCATATATATGAAGATTGTTAATAACATACATCGGATTACTTAACAGATCCCTATTAAGGATCTTAAGCATTTGTTGCTCTGGGTAGTTCATTATCTTACTTTTTTAGAGGCTTGTGGCGGAATCGAACCGCCCTACGAGATTTTGCAGATCCCTGACTAAACCACTCATCCAACAAGCCCTGTAGCCCATGCCTGAATCGAACAGGCAACTTTTGATTAGGACTCAAGGGTTTTATCCGTTAAACTAATGGGCCATTTAATGTTTGCTATGTTCACACACCGCAAACACTTAGATAATTAACACTTTACACAAAATATGTACCGTTATCCAAGGAGGATTCGAACCTCCGCTAACAGAACCAAAATCTGTTGTGCTACCACTACACCATTGGACAGTGGTCCGGTAGGAGGGATTTGAACCCACGTGTAACCAACTACCCTTTCTACAAGGTATAAGCTTGAGGGGATACTACCGGATAAAATTTATGTATAAATCCTATTTTTACAAATATTAATTATGGTAGCGCGTGATAAATCAAAAATATCGGCTATTTCTCCATAAGACATATTGCGATTATTTCTCATATCCCTTATCGTTTTAGCCACATCATTATTTATCTTTCCACTATATAAATTTGACTCTTCACCCTTTCTTATTTTAAACAGAGTATTATAAGAAAGTGTACACCATTCAAGATTATCATAGTTATTATTCAATTTGTTTCCATCTATATGATTTAAAACATTTAAATTTTCATCATATTTATCAACAAAGTAAATACCGACCAATCTATGAATACAAAATGATTTATACTTTCCATTTTTACATAAATTCACATAATAGTATCCTCCTTGATTTATCCTTTTCTTTAAGATCTTACTCTTTCCTGATTTAAAAGAAAAAACATCTCCGCAATCAGAAATAAAATAATCTCCATCATATCCTTTAATTTCTACTAATCTACTCATTTTATTGATTAATTATAGAACAAGTAGGTATCTTCTCAGATACCTACTCATAGGACTTAATTTTAGATACTCACTTTATTAAAAAACTCTCTCTCAACGCAAAGTTAAGTACTAACCCATAATATGGCAAACATTAAAATATAAAAAGGATTAAAATACCTACTTCTTTTTTTTCTTCTTCTTTTTAGTGTCTTTTACTCGTTCAGCTTCGTTTTCGGGCTCCACAATATCACCGGCTTCTTCCTGAATCACATCCGTCTCAGGAACAACATCAGACTTCTCTGGTTCTGCCACATCCTTATCTGACTCCTCATCTTTATCCAATTCCGGCTCAGCGGAATCGTTTTTGTCTTTACCGATTATACCTATCTGGTAGCCTCTTAATTCTACTTGCATTAATTTCAGCTTCGATTCTAACTCTTGTATTGTTTTGGACCCAACCGAAACCTCGTTTTCCAAATCTCCGATTCTGATCCTGGCTTCAATCAATTCATTTGATTTCTTTTTTAATTCAAATGATATACTGTTTTTCTTTTCTTCCAAGTTGCTGATTTTGTAATTAGCCTCATCAAGATCAGACTTAGCTTTGTCAAGATCAGCCTTGGCCGCATCAAGTTCTTCCGTTTTCTTCTTGACGCTTTTTATCAGCTTCTTCTGATTTTCCTTCAAGGCGTCAATCTTTTCCTTAGACTCAGAAAGATCTTTGCCAATAGATAAAATCTCTTTATCCTTTGAAGCAATATCTGACTTAAGTTCTGAAAGCCTTTCCTTGTAAAAATCAGCATTATCCTGCATTTCCTCAATTTCTTTTGCAAGATTTTCGGATTTAATAGCTTTCTCCCTGTACATTGACAGCTTGCTGTCTGTGATGAATGTAAAACCTAACATGCTCATTTTTCAAAATATTTAAATATTACTTAACTCCAGAACTACCAAGACCTTTTTCTCCACGTTCATTTCCGTCTTCTACCTCAATATCTGTCACCTCTTCCAATACCATTTTGTATTGTGGAACGATTTCCATCTGAGCTATTCGATCGTTTTTATGGATTACGGTCGGTTTTTTATTGATTTTAGTAAGATTAACCATATACTCTCCTTTGTAGGTAAATTCGCATTTACCGGGTGCGTTAGTAACTACCACTCCCTCGTCAAAAGAGAATCCTGATCTTCCTTCTACATTCGCACACCATCCTTCTGGGATATTCAACTTGAAGCCGGTTCCGATTCTAACAGAATAACCTTGATATAAGGTAATTGATTCAAAATCGGAAGGAACATCTATTTCTACTCCCATGTCATTCATCATCTTCACTACTCTATATGCACGAATATCACAACAGGCATCACCATCATGTTTGTATTCAGGTGCCACGACATCAGGATACAGCTTCTTAATACCTACCTGAACAGTCTTCTGATACCCTGGAGTCAAATACGATTCAGGTATTTTATTAACGACCTTATCCTCTTTTTTATGTTTGTTGTTCTTTTCAGAAACAGTATCCTTCTTATTATCTTCTTTTTCATAAAGAAGTCTTTCAATATCTTCTAACTTATCCATAATCATATTTTTATAGTACAATAAACAATACCTTCTTTTTTTATGTCCTTCGTTGATTCATAGCACTCACGAAAAGTACTTATGTCTGCATCATTAGGATCATCGACCCACTCATCTCCTTGCTTATATTTTTCTCTGGTTTCTGAGTAGATCATACATAATTTATCCCCATGCTTCGCCATAATCCTTTCTTCTGTCACTTTCCTACGAAGCTTAATAAGGGGAAATCTTGTAACTATTTCTACTGTCATTCTACACAATCTTTAAAAGCCCAAGAGATGTTATTCTCCTGGGCTGATGTTTATATTAAAATGGAAGGTCATCTTCTTCCATAGGAGGAAAGTTCGGCATCTGTGCTTGCGGCTGTGGCTGCGTCTGATGCTGAGGCTTGGTGCTCCTTGTAGCAGGCGCCGGGGCAGGTGCAGCAGGCTGAGCAGTCGGCTGTGGCGTATAAGCCGGTGCCTGATACTGTGCTGGCTGTTGAGCAGGTTGTTGGTAATTCTGATACGGAATAGCACTCGGAACAGACTGAGGTTGTTGAACCTGTTGAGGAGCAGCCGCCTGCTGGGTATAAGCCTGAGGAGCTGTAGGCTCTTGCTGAGTATTACTTCCTAAACCTAATTTAGCCATTATACCAGCTCTGATGTCTTTAATAGAATCATTGAACCTGTTTGAATATTCCTTAATCTTCTGATAAGTAAAGTTGTTTTGAGCTGAATAATCAAGGCTTTTATTACCATCAAATCCTGTAACCTCAACAGGATCAGGCCAGCCATTTACGCCCTTTTTATAAAAACGTTCAACAAGCTGATCTCTTTCTCCGTCTACTCCTGCATACGCGATAATAAGTTCCGAAGATCCAAACTCGTCATCTTTCTTCTTCTTAAAGACATTGAAATAAATTTCACGACTGAAATCGATGTTTTCGTAATATTTCACGAAGCTCTTAACAAAGCCCTTGATATTTCCTTTTTGATTGACGAGAGGTATGGAAATACAATAGTTTTCATTAAGCTCGTAATCTTTTAATACGATAAGGAAATTAGTAACAGTATTTCCATTAGAGAAAGTACTTGACTTTAACCCAATGTAGTTGATGTACCCAACTACTCCATTATAATACTCTTTCCGATATCCTGCCGGCTGACCGCTATTAGGATTTATGTGCTGAACAAAACCTTCTTTTGGTTCGTTACTTTTTTCATACAAGTTACCATCTGAATTAATATACAAATAATAAGTTGTACCAAAACTTCTGTTTTCTCTAAAAGCCATATTATTAATTGTTTATAGATTATACAATGTTTGATTTAAGACGTATGTTGATTCGTATTTAGGATTGAACATCTTTATCATCTTATACTGATCAGACCAATCCATGACAGTATCTCCTTTTATAAGTGATTTTACGGAAGACAGTATATTTTCCTTACCGATAGAAAAATTAAAACACGGACCTTCGAGCGCATTCAAAGGCATTGATTCCATTATCTTTTTTCTATTTCCAAAATCCTCAGACATTACCGTTATGCCGTTTTCTTCATCTACCTTGACATTAACAACATTATCCACCAAAGTCATGGAATTAAGAACCGATATAAGTAAATCCCGGTCAAACTTAACTCTCGACGATTTTTCGAATTTGCTACATACGTATTCGTAGTTAGGATACTGTTGTTCTACGTTCATATCCGATATAATTACATTATCAAAGCATAAGAACGTCCTAACTCCATCTGTAGAAATACTGATCTCCGTATCTTTATCAGATAGAAAGCGGTACAAGATAGAAGCCGCAACCTCGCTTAGCATAATCGACCTTTCTTCTGATGCATTAGCATACTCTTTCCTGTTTATAAACAGACGGAACATATCAGTAGAAACAATGTCAATATAGTCCTTCTTCACATTAAGAAGAATCGAGCATATAGCTGGTCTAAATTCATCCGATCCAACAAACGCAAAAGATCTTTTCATAGACTGAATGAAAGACGAACTCATAACACGAATACCGTCACCTACAGGATAAAAGAAATCAGGGAAAGCCTTATCCTCAATCCAAGTAGAAGAAAAAGATCCTCTATCGTATTTAAAAACGATACTGTAATCATTTTTAATCTCTATCTCTATATCCTGGTTATGATTTTTAAAAAATGAAATAAGAGTCCCGGCATCTACTAAAAGAGAAAACTTCTGGTCACAAGAAATATCAGTATTCACATCGAAAATATCATCCGTATATGTTATACGTTCGTTCATGGCTTGTATCCGGATATGATCAAAATATAAAGTAATTTTTATATTCGATGTGACACAATCCTTTAGAACCTTATCAAACATCTTTGAAATATTTGAAAGCTTCTCATTCATTAGTATGCCAGGAACTCTTACTTTCATTTTTTAAAACTTACGATTATGACTATCTAACACTGCAAATGTATTATTTTAAAATCTAATTACGAATTAATTGGATTTAAAATGATTTAAAATAGATTAAATACTTCTTCTTGCTGCTTCTGCTATAAGCATCGCGTCAACTATACCGTCATGGGCCGTCTTACATCTTTCGTTTTTAACGAACGTATCTGTCGGCCACAGCCTTTTAGCGCAAGCCAATGACGTTTTCTTAGTATTTACCTTACTGGCTTCCATAACCTTATCAGAATGCCTCCAAACTAATTTCTGCCATGTTTTAGGAGCTATGAAATTAACGGAACAACTTATGTCCGTAAATGCCATGCAGAGGGAGAGAAACAGCCCATGCAGTTGGCCTTTGTTCTCCATGAGGGAGGCTGTTGAGGACGTGCTGACCCCGTATAGGGCGTGGACGTCCTCTATGACGAACACTACCCTATCAGGATTGTTTTCTACGATCGTATCTCGGCAAAAAACATATTCTTTAGTCAAGTCTACCGGCCCTGAAGCTGATATTCTCGGAGTGGATATTCTTGATATTAGTTTGCTGTCTTGATCGATGCAGGCTATAGCTCCGTCTTTTCCAGGATCTGCTGCTATATATAATACCATAATATATCAATTTAGATTCATGTCGATTTTACCAATGCTATCGTCATTTTCAAAGCCTCCATTGTCTGTAAGTTCGTAATCAATAGCCACAGCACCATTACTAAGAATGTAAAATCCTTTAAACATCTTTCCTATTTCAATAGGATACACAACATTTACATCCCTTCCAATATCCTCAAACGGCATAGCGATATCTTCTGTTTCAGCTTCTTTTTGTTTTGCTAATACCCCAACAGGTATATTTTCACCTTTTATAGATGCGTATGTAACCATATACAGAACATCATTATTGACAAACGCCTTATCACTACTTACCTTATCCAAGCTAACATATATAATATGTTTTATAAAACTATTGATATCCCCACATATGTTAATAGCTTCTACTTCTTTAGGAATAACGACTTCCACTTCTTCTGGTTTTATATTTTTCTTTTTCATTGCATTAACCTTTTTGTATTTTGTTTTACTTCTTCAACAAGATCCTGATCTTTCATCATCTCTTGCTTAAGTTTCTCATTCTCCTTAATTCTTTTCATCCTATCGGCAAGAATCTTTTTGTATTTCTTATCCGATATTTTTATAAACCAAGGACAGTTCCTTGATGGAATCCTTTTGCATGGATAATCAGTGAGACCGTTCGGTCCAAACTGCTCGCATCGGTTACATTTTTCTTCGCCTGTCATTGTACTATATTTTAGGGAAACATTCTTCAAGTTCTCTATAAGAGCACTCTACTACAACAGAATCTCCTTTAGGGAGAAATACTAAAATAGAATCGATAGAAAAAACACTATCTACTTTTCTTACAAGTTGGCCATGTTTGTAAGAAGACATGACCAACCTAATTCCATACGCATCTGAATAAGATCCTTTCCTACATGGGGTTATGCTTTCAACAACATAATCAAAGCCTCCTACGTCGACTTCATCACCGGCATTTATTTCCATGATAGGAACCATCTTAGCCCTTCTATCTATGCTTATTTTCATTTTGCAACCTCAAATTTTATTTGCTCCTTCGGTTCATAATTCCATACCTCAAAATCATCAGCTACGAAATCATAAAATCCTTTCCCTTCCATACGAGACGAGATAGTAACCTGCGGAACCGGGCCGAAGAGAGATCGACGAAGGAGCTCGTTTGCCTGTTCTTCGTGACGGTCATACACATGCATATCTTGTATAAAATGAGTGAAAATAGCAGGCCTTAACCCGGCGTCATGAGCGAACATCATCATCAACGCCGCATATTGAGCTACATTCCAGCAAGAAGCTGTAATCATATCCTGGCTGCGCTGATAAAGCGTCATATACAACTCATCTCTTTTAACAGATAAATTGATCTGAAACGCACATTCTTGAAGAGGCTTAAGACTATTGGTTTCAGGATCGAACATGGATGCTACTATTCTTCTTGACGAACGATCATTCTTGAGTGACCAAAGAATGAAGTCTGTTTGGTTAATAAAACCGTAAAGACCATCATGGATATCTGTCATACCCTCTGGAGCTTTTCCGGTTCCCATATAAACATGTCTGTTCACCATATCTCCATAACATCCTTCGATCTTTCCATTATCATCAGCCCACTGATCCCAGATATGAAGACCAAGATCTTTGACGTCTACCGATCTTTTTTGCCAAATCCACAATATTTCTTTTATGGAATTTTTAAGATTAGTAGGTCTAAGTGAACCAAGAGGAAATTCCCGACGAAGATCGTACTGGTTACATACTTGTAGGATACGCTTCACCTTGACGCCTGTACCGTCACCGTAGACCGGACGCTTTACCTCTTCCCACGGCTGGCTCATTATAAGAGCCAAATTGTCTTGAAATATTTTATCTACTCTTGCCATATCCCTATTATTTAACCAACCACCATCCAGTCATCAGCCAACATATCTGATTGCGAAGCCAACCATCCGTTTACGATATTATCGTTAGCATCTTTCATGCACAGATAAGCGCAAAATTTAATCATGTTGGTTTCAGTTACGTCATAATAATCGTTTACGTATTTTTTTAAACGAATCCGGCAATGACTTTACTTTATTAACTATCATATCAGTAGACAACCAATCTTCCGGGCGCTGGAATACGAACATACCTTTACCATTCCATCCGGCACGTGCAATCAACGCACCTTTTTTTACTTCTTCTAAAGCTTCTCCAAATTTCATAACTATATTTTTTATAAATTAAACTCTGCAAAATCTATTTCAGATCCGGTTGACAAATTAATCATTGACTTTTCAAGCTCTTCCATTGGAACCGGTTTCACAATACCTCCATTACCAAGAGTCCTTTTATAGAAGTTTATCACCACCTGATCGCTGGTTTTTACCGTCTTAGGAATAGGTTGACGAAGATATAATCCATCAAGAGACTTTACTCTTGAAAGAGCCGTATATAGCTGTCCTGTTTCAAAAGAATTAGATACGTCCATCATAGCCGCATCCAATGTCAGGCCTTGGGCTTTATGGATCGTGATAGAATAACCTATTTTTATAGGATACTGAATAATAGCTCCTACTACTTCAGATTCTATCTTATATCCGTCTCTTACATATTTTACTTTCTCAAACGAACATGGTGTTATAACAACCTTAGTATGCTCATCATCTTTTGGTTTATCAAGGACTACTTCAATCTCCCCCTTTTTTATAGATAATACAGTACCAAGAGAGCCATTGAAGTACTCTCCTCCGTTTCTTGTTATCATAACTCTTGATCCTTCTTTCAAAAAAAGAGTTTTTTCAACCGGAGCATCTTTAGGATAATCGCCGTTTATAACAGCTTCTAATTTTCTTAAAGAGCCTGGTAACGATGATATTCTCATTTCGTTAATAGCCGTAGCTTTTGAGTTGGTAGTTACAATCTCAACATATCCTTGATTATTATCAGACTGAATACATCTGCTGTTTATTGTATCAAATACATCATCATCCATCTGCCCTTCACGCACCTTATTAAGGATGCTAATGAATTTCTCATCTTTCTGACGATATATTTTTTCAAAAGACACCATTTCCATACCAGAAGCCATAAGAGACTTGGAGCTAAAGAAGTAAGATGTATCGTATATTTCTCTAAAAAAATCCTCCTTAATTACTGGCGGAAGTTGAAATAAATCACCTACCATAATAAGTTTCACTCCGCCAAACGGGTCCTTGTCTCCTCTTGCATGACGAAGTATATCAGCCACGTTGTCAAGAAGATCAGGGCGAACCATAGAAATCTCGTCTATGATAAGATACTTTATATTCTGTAGAATCTTTTCCGAACCTCCGTTGAATTTATATTCGCAGTTATCCATAAACGCACCTTTTCGTATTTCAGGTATATACGGCTGCATTCCTATTCTAAAAAATGAATGAATGGTTTGACCACCTGCATTAACAGCAGCAACACCTGTAGGAGCTACAACAACCGCATTTTTTAATGCCGGTATAATACGCTTAAGGAAAGTAGTATTATGAGTTACAATATAATTATCTGTTATATACAACTCGTCTTTATTTGATACTTTTATACATACGCATTCAGAATCATCTACCTTTTCCACGCTTTCTATATACCTTGAAACTCTTGCCGGATTAGGAACATATCTTTCTTTTTTTCTTTTTAATGTAAATACATTATCGTACATTTTTATTCTTACGGTATATTCATACACGTATTTCTTATCAGGTCTAAAAAGCGTATTTATCTTAGCTATTCCACCTAACGACTGTACAAGATCAACAATGTCTTCAGCCAATCTCTTGCTTGTAGTAGAATACGTCAATCTATTTCTTTCTTTCGAGCATGTTCCATCGGTGTCCATTAAACCATTTAACAAATGCATTCTCTGATCGATACTGCCAAGTTTATATTCTTCTGGTATAAATTTATACCCAGACGTAACATTTAGTCCTAAATCCTTTATCCTATTTATAAACCCACCACCTTTTGTATGATTTTTTTTAATCACACTGTATTGAGGACATGTGATGGCTGGATGTTCCTTTTTTTTACTCAATAGAAAATCTTCTCCAAGAAATGACTCTACTCTATTTCTTATTTCTACATCAAAATCAGAACAAGAAAAAATAGCCATATTACCATTTAAACTCCCATCACCTATAAGAACTCCCAATACATACGGATGTATAGAAAATTTCTTTTCTTCATATTCTATAGGTCGGCACACTGGAATTTCATATCTTAACGGCTGTTTTTCACCATTTTTTATTTTAACATTCTTCCTGATACCTGTACTTATAATTTCTTTTAGTGTACTGCATCTCGAAAATGGAGTTTTACCATAATGACTGGATAATCTATATGACCACAAATGCTCTTCATCGCAATATGTAAAATAACCATCATTCATAGTTACCTTATATACAGGTCTAATCCCCTGTGGATACACACCCAATACAGTCTGTTGTTTACCATCTGCGCCCATAACTTTATCACCAACCTTTATATCCCCCATATTCTTAAAACCATCTGGCGTTAAAATTTTAGCATACAAAGGCTGTGCTTTTCCACTTCCTCCTTTACCGGTTATAAACAGCGGTTTAGGTGAATTACAAATAGACTTAATAGCCTTTCCTTGTGCGACATTACCTTCGGACATAACTGAACGAAGAACGCACTCCATGATTTTTTTGTCGTAACTTATAGCCATCTTTTTTCTGATTTTGTTCTACAAAACAAAAGTATGAAAATAAGATAAAACATAAAACATAAAATGAATTAATTAGAATTAAAAAGAAATAATAAATTAGATAAGTGGCTTTGTGGCAGACAGTAATGTAGTTTCGTATTGATACAGTTATAGCATAGTAGTGGCTAACGGGTGTTTCCGTCAATATCCTACGAGATTATCGTTTTTCGGCTCTGTCGGCGACTACTAAGAACAGACCCTCTCTCAAGTACCAAACATCATAATGATGAATACTGAGATGAAGGATAAAGATAGGTATCATTATAGAATGATAGCTCTTCAAATGGTATATCCTTGAATACAGATTCACCATCTAATTCTTTATCATTCTCTACTGTTGTATTAATGTTAGGTAATGATTGGATAGATATATCCATATTCTCTATCTTTTCCTTAAACTGTTCTGCCTTAACATACGTATAGATGTCTTCGCTTACCGATCCCACCGCTTTAGCCATCTCGCCGGCGAACTCAGCATACATATCCCGTACCTCATTAAAACCTGCCTTTTTGTCAGGAGCGGTATTGTTATAGGTTTTCATTCTCCTACTTACTCTACCGCAGACCCCGGCAACGGACGTCCCCACCTCAGCACAGCAGGCTTCCGCATCAGCCATGCCTGCCTTTACTGTGGCTACCTTCTCCTTGCTCCATCCACTAACCTTGTCGTATGATTGTTTAAGACGGTTTAAGAACATGTCCATTCTGCGCTTCTTATCTTCTGCTATGATAGCGCGATAGTACTTTCTTACAATCTGGTTTTGTGTACTTCGCTCATATCCGTCCCAGAAGTTTTTGTGCGCTTCTTTAGCCATAACAGAAGCCAATGACCTTGCTTCTTCTTCTTTTGTCTTTTTACGATCTATGCCAAGGATTTCGCCATCTTCGGAAACAACTTCCTCTGCGTTTAGGAAACGTAGGATATGAGTATTGTCTTTTAAGAAGAAATTGAAATCGTCTTTCTTACTCACTTTTTCTTTTTCTCCTTTCTCTATATCCTTCTCTCCAAAATACCATCTGTTTGTTGCTCCTTTTTTATACAAGGTCCAGGTATTTGCTATTTGCCAGAAAACGGCTCCGTGCCTATATACCGGAATCAGCTTACCTATTGGGTAGTTATGTTCGTTTGCTTCAATGTAAGCACGAGGATTATCTACGTATGTTATAAATTGTATGTTTTCGAACCTTTTTACGAGCTTGTCTTTTATCGCCATACCGACAATCTCTTTCGCTTTTGTTAGTCCTACATTCAAGTACAAGGCAATTGTTTTATTACTTATCGTCGAATCAATTAATCCATAATACGAGTGGCTTCCGTCTACGACATCCGCCTGAGAGTTTGTCTCTCCACTGTTCAGTACAGACTCATTGTTTCTGACTAAATTAACAAACATCGCCTCTCTTATCCTGTCAAGGACTTTTTCATGGTTTGTTATTTCATTTTTCTTTATCTTAATTAAAATCCTATTCTTTGGAAGATTCACTTTACCACATCCGAGAGTAAGTTGTACGCCATTAACACGATACCTTCTTGCAACGAACGTACTATCCGTCATACGGAACAGTTCGTTAAACATCGGATGTCCTGTCATGTTCTTGAACTTCGAATACCCGATTCCAAGTTTATGAAGAAGATCTTTCTGGTTTTTGAATCTTATTCTCGAATCCCGGCGGGAGATTTTTATCATACAGTATAAAGCATACAATTCCATGAACAGCAAATCATCTGACCACCGTTCTAAAAGCCTAAGACTTATGTTAATATTTCTACCTAATTGTAGCTTCATAATCTGTAACAAAAAAAAATCGGATGGATTTTTGGGGATATCCATCCGATTCATGTCTTTTTTTTCGTCCGGAAAACTCCAAAATCCCGTTACAAATTTGAATCAATCCAAGTAGAAAAACAACAAGACACTTAATATTTTATATTCTTGTTGTTTTATTTGAATTAACTTCAAATCTGTAACGCGCTACAAATATAGAAATAAAATTCAAGAATCAAACAACAAGAACTTATTTTTTTAATGTCACAGTGCAAATATCGGGACAAATCCTGAATCTATTGTCATAAAATACGTTAATTTTAAATTTATAAATCCTTAATCCTTATCTTTGTATCAAAACGATAATCTCATGAAAGAAAGTGATAATAAAGATGTTAGTAATAGGGCTTATAGGCTTTTAGTACCTTATTCCAATACGGTAGATATGGCTAAGAAGATACTTCTGTTTTATAACGGATACCTAATGGCTTTCGGCAATGAGAAGAATGTCATAGATGCGAGGCACTTAAATCTTCTTGCCTATTATTTTGTGTTTGGATATTCGTATGAGACGAAGAAGAAGTTTTCTCATTGTTTCAGTACCGATCTTCAATATGTATCGGTTTTGGATACGGAGATGAAGAAGCGTGGTATTTTGATTGACCGTGAAGGGAATTACAGGACAAGGTGTTTGTGCCCGGATATAGAGAACATGCGCCGTCTTTTTGTATTGGAGGGTTCAAGAGATCAATGTGCGTTGGTTTCTTTATTTTATAGAAAGAAAACTTTTGAATCAGATGCCGAAGAATGATTTCCCTATATCATTTGAGTCACATATTATAGATGATGTGATGGATAAGACCGGGGGCGTTTACGACCGAAACCAAATACGTGACGTTTTCAGAGCCAGTATTTCTTATGCCAATAACTTATGTACGTACACAGATAACGTGTCTGTATCGTTCCCGTATGTGGGTGATATGGTTTGTAACCTTCATGAGATGGAGAGGCGCAAACACAATCTTGAGCGTCTTAAATCCAAGGTAGAAAAATTATCTAAGTATCAGGAAAAAGAACTTCAGTGCCTTGATATTAAGATAAGGATGATAAAGGATGCTTATGACTCAGGTGAGATAAAAAGTGGGGATATGTTGATAAAACACAACAAATTATCTATCTTTAAATCTCGTAAGGGTCATAGTTTTAGTGAAATACAAAATATTCAAGAACAGGAATTTAATAGATAATGAAATGAAAAAGATTTTGCAAGCGGAAGTTATATACGATGCTTTTATGGATACGATATTAAAAAAACTTCCAAGAAGAAAAGAGGATTATCCTGATTGGTACAAAGAACGTCTTGAAAAGTGTGAAGGATGTAAATTCAACACCAAGAACGTTCCTAACTCTATGTTGCCTTTTTCTTTGTATGTAAGCAAGAAAATAGGTAAAAATCGTTGTTCGGTATGTACGTGCTTCATCAAGCAAAAGGCCTGGAGCAAGACAGAGGAGTGTGCGCTTGGGGAGGGGCTTCCCCGTCCTTCGTGGATGGATCGTCAGTATTCTATTGATTTTTATGATGAGAAGTCAAGATGGAACAGGTTAGAACTTATTACAATGGATTCTGATGAATTTAATGTTATTTCTACAGATGACAAGCAATACAATATTGACCTCTCTAAAGACGGTAAATCATTTGAAATCATTTTTGAACCGGTAGAAAAAGGGAACAGTATAAGGTTTTCATTTGTTCTTGAGTCGAAGCATGATATGAAGATAACAGCATCAGAGACATCTTGTGGTTGTACGTCATCTAATTTGAATATTATAGACTCCCGTCACTTTAAGTTCAATATAGAGATACATACAGCAGGATTTGGAATAGGAAGATTCGTAAAGCACATGACTGTTCACTATCAAAAAGATGGGTCTCAAAAAGAGGAAAAAATTCCGTTTAATTTTGAAGGTACTATAATTCAAAAAAGTTAAGTTATGGGTGGATGTGGTAAAGCAAGGCATTTACAATGCGAGGATAAAAGGAAGTCCTTATTTTCTATGTTGCAGGCATCTTGTGACGATCTCCCCGATTATTCTGCCGGGGACATTCTCTATGCCGTACTTAGATCTTTTGCAAAGAAAAGAGGATTGTCTGTTTCTTTTTTAAGGACGTTGACAGACGGCGAGCTTTTTGAAGTGGCTGATTATAATTTATCAATGGAGTTGATGGACGTTATTATTCATGATAGAAAGGTTATTGACAATGAAGAAGATTGATTTTGATTCAGATATAAAGCATCTTATTTCTTATTACAACCATTTACTGTTTGCGCAAGACAAGGTGGGAGAGGAGATGGAAGAGCTAACTAAGGATATCATTAGGAAGAAGGATGAGGAAAACGACATAGAGTTAGAAGACTTTATTGATTTGGAGGAAAAGTCGTTTATGACCAACTTGTATCAACAAGAGATGCTGAAAGTATCTTCTTCTATAAAGGCAGTTTACAGGTTATCTATTAACGCCGGTCATGATCTCAATGTAGATGATGACAGTAAGAAGGTTCTTGATAGGATAGTAAACGACGGAGAATCAGATTTTATTATGTACGTTGACAATAATACTGATTCTGTTATGTTCAAGGAAGAATCTGTTGAGGAAGGAATAAAAAACATGTGCAAGTATCGTGTTGATCCATCTTCTCTTGAAGACAGGTTTAATATGCTTAAGTCTCAGTATGAGGCTTTTTTAAAAATTATCAACAATGAAAGCAAGAAAGCCGACTAATGATGATGTCTCTTACGTAGATTGGAAACTTATTGTGTTAAGGGATCAGATAGATAAGGCTGAACGTTATCTATCTGAAAATCCTTGGGATAAAATAGAAGATTCCGATAAGAGGGAGAAGGAATTTAGGTTTCAAAAAAGCTTGTCTGATAGCTTAATGCAATGGACTGAATCTTATATTAAGATGTGTGGGATAATGGATGTCTATAATCAGCTTGAGGCTGCCAAAAACAAAAAAAGCCTAAAAGGAGGACAAACAGTATCAGGTATTCAGTCTTTTGTTAAGAATGAAGCTAAGAACAAGCTCGATAAATAGTTTTGTCATGAATATTAACAGTAAAGAACTTTATATAAATATGGGTAACGATATTCCGTTATGGAATGACCTTTATTCTTATGAAGAGCAAGATGATGATGTCAAGCAATTCTGGGATAATGAGGCTATGAAACTCCTTAACGGTGTTACCATAAATGGGGTGTTTATCCATCCTTGGCTATACTGGCATATCAATTTCTGGAAGATGATGATTGACGTAGGAGAAGATCGTATTCCAGGAAATTCACAGCTTCGTGACAATGAATGGATGTTTGCCGAATTTCTAAAGCAGGCTGAAGAAGAGAATAAAGGAATATTCATGTTCGGGTGCCGTCGTTTTGGGAAAGCCCTTCTTGATTCTGAGATACTTTATCTTGAGGACCGGGAAAAGATGATAGGAAATATTGTTGTAGGGGATAAGATATATGACGATAAAGGTAATTTGGTAGAGGTCGTAGGTGTCTACCCTCAAGGGAAAGTAACCACCTACAGAGTCGTATTCGAAGACGGTCGTAACGTTATTTGTTGCGGAAATCACCAATGGCGTGTCAATCATGGCGGAAAATGGCATGTTAGGAGTCTTAGATCCATAGCCGGATTAGATTATAAGAGTATGTCTATTCCAGTAGGTGAGGCCCTGAACTACCCTACGGCAAAGCTGCCGGTTCCGCCGTCAGCCTACGCCTCGATGCTGGCGGCTTATCTCGGTGGCTATGGAGGGGATATGTTTTTTGATAAATACGTTTGTAAGAAGTTTTTAAGATCGTCCATAGATCAAAAGAAAGATTTTATAGAAAACTTCATTCGTTCTTTCAGAAACGTAGTAACCGGAGAAGAAGAGCTTACGTTGTCTCATATTGACATGGATGTCATAAATTTTGTACAACGTATGTTTTGGGCTTCAGGTCGGTATGCTAAATTGGAGGGGAATAAACTTATACTATCAAGGAATCGTAAGGAATTAAAAATAAGATCCATATCGATATACGGAAAGGAGCATGCCACTTGTATAACCGTTGATAATGATTCTCATTTATTTTTGACCACCAATTACATCGTTACTCATAATACGGCCATAATGAGTTCTCTTCTGGCTCGTAATGCTACAATGACGTACAATTTGACGCATAATGTTATTGGAGCAAGTAAAGAAGACCTTGCCAATATGGGAGAGTATCTTGAGTTTGGACTTGATAATCTTCCTCCTTATCTTACTATAAACAGGACTGGTAACGACTGGACTAAAGAAGTTGTTTTAGGTACAAGAAACATCAATAATCAACGTGATGTTCATGCCAGAATAAGAATCACCAACGTTGATGATGGAAAGACACGAGGCTCATTGAAGACCGCAGGCGGAACTCCATATACGTCTATATATGATGAGGTAGGTAAATTCCCGGTGCTTGGGGCATGGCTTGCCGGTAGGCCAGCTCATATGATGCATGGTAGAATGAGGGGCGTTTGTTTGATGGCGGGAACTGGCGGTAATGTAGAAAAGTCTCAAGATGCCCAGAAAATCATGAACTCTCCGGACGAATATGGATTCATTATAATGAATTATGATATTCTAAATAAGAGAGTTATTAAACCAACATGGCGTATATGTAAATCTGGATGCTTTGTTCCGGCCCAGATGTCTCATGCTTATGAAAAGAAAGAAACGACTCTTGATAAGTATCTTGGAGTAGAGAATGCTCCCGGTCTTAAGAAGATAAAAATAAAAGTTTCAGACTTTGATAAAAATACTGGAATAATAAAATCACGTCTTGACGAACTTGTCAAAAAGGATAGAGCTTTATACGTCCAGGAACGAATGGCATTCCCTTTGTCTATAGATGATTGTTTCCTTAATACGAACGTAAATAGGTTCCCTGTAGAAGATGCGTTGAAGCACAAAAGCCGTCTTCTTGAAGAAGGTAGGCCTGGTAAAACAGTGGATATTTATCAGATAGACGGCATGAAAATGGGGTATAATTTTAGTGATAAGCAGCTTGCTGATTATCCGTTTCAAGGTGGTAACATAGATTCTCCTGTTGTTATATATGAGGATCCACCAGAAGAAGGAGGTGTTTTTGATTACACTTATGTCTCATCGCTTGACCCCTATAAATCTGACAAGGCTGATACTGATTCTGTTGGTTCGTTTTATGTACTTAAAAGATATGTAAAAATCAACGATCCATTTGCTTATTGCATAGTAGCATCATACGCATCACGTCCTCCATCTTCCGATGATTTTTGTAGGAATTGTGAAATACTTCAAGAAGCGTATGGGGCCAAGTGTCTTATGGAGAATGCCGACCGAATGTATGAATTTTATCTTACGAGACGAAATAAGCAGCTTATGTTGCTGGAAGATGGCGAACGTCTTGCCGGTAAGATTATCCGTGCCGGAGCCCGTCAGAACAATAAGCTCGGTTTGGCTCCTACGGTTCCCAATCAGCGTATGCTTTTCAATACCGTTATTCAATATTGTTGGGAGGATGTTGTTGTTGGGTATGATGATGATGGTAATGAAATAACACAGAAAGGTATTTACCGTATCCCTGATATAGAACTTCTTGATGAGATCATAGCCTTCGGCCCCGGGACCAACACCGACCGTATCATAGCCTTCGGCCACGCTCTTCTTCTGGCTAAGTATTATGATGATATGGGTTACATGCCTGAAAGTACGACTCAGAAGGAGAATCAAAAGAAGAGAGAACGTAAAAAGATGGAACAGGTCAAAGGATTTACGGTAAGAAGACATAACCCTTACAAAATGAGGTGACGAGAACAAATTCCTTATCTTTGTGAAAAAACATATAGCTCATGGAGTATTTTAACAGAGATCAGGCTTTTCCGGCCAGAGGAGTATTTTCAGGTTTGCCGGTACAGGCGATACCTACCAAGAGAAAAACCAAGGAGTGGTTTAAAGCCACTATGGATTCTCTTGAATTGATTGGTTTGAAGCAGCTTGATGAGAACCAGAAGTTCAAGGATTTTTATAGAATGATGGAAGGTAAGTTATCCTTTATGGAGCTGAAAGACGTAATTCCTTATCTTAAGGATGTTCAGTCTATAAGGGACAATGTAAATATTCCATCATTCTTACGTCATTATGATATAATAGGTACGATCGTAAACGCTTTTATAGGATGGTTGGGCAACCTTTCTGACAAGTATAATGTAGTTGGATTGGACGAATCTGAAGTGAATCAGTATTCTGCCACGAAGGAGAATCTCCTTCATAATTACATTAAAGAGGAATTGGACAGAAGGGTTAGGCAAGAATTGTTAAATAGGGGATTGGATCTGGATTATAATAATTTTGCAAGCGAAGAAGAAAAGCAGGCTTATGCTCAACAGATACAAGAGGTGAAAGCATCTATGACCCCTCCTGAGATAGAGAATTTCATGAATACAAAATGGAAGACTGCCGAGGTTATATGGGGTTCTCATACGCTTGAAGCAGACAGGGGGCGTTTTTACATGGATGAGATAGACACCGAGAATTTCATCGACTATCTTCTTACCGGTCGTTGTTTTAGAAACTATCATGTAGGATACGACTATTATAAGCCGGAGAGATGGTCTCCGTTGAATACGTTTTATTCTAAGACATTAGATAGCAAGTATCCTCAATATGGGGATTATATTGGTCGTGTTCATTATTATACTGCCAATGATATTATAGTAAGGTGGGGGCATCTTCTTACGGCAAAAGACAAGCAAAAGCTTATAGGAGGTGCTGATAATTTCAATGGCACTTATAACAATGGTGATAATGGAAGCTATGTAAGTTTATCCAAATCGGCGAGTGTAGGGATGTTATATCAGAATAAGGTAATACCTTGGAAAGGATATAATGATTATGCTTCTATAAAAGCTTATGAGGATTATTACGGTATTCCAGCCGGCACATATACCGGATACGATAGTAATGGCAACGAATATCACAGAACCAGATTCATGCCAAATTTAGAGCATGGTAATTATTATAACCGTGCCCAGAGTTTAAGCGACGAGCATGTTCGTAGTGATTTGTATCAGGTAACTGAATCATATTGGGTATCCCCGGCTCAGGTGTATGTAATTACCTACCAAACTGAAACCGGATTAGTAACTACCGAAATGGTAACCGACGAGCTTCTTCAGGACTTTTTACAGGAAAATGGTATTAAGAAAATTACCAGAACCATGAGTAAGGGAATGGAGAACCCGGAGATTAATACCTATTTCGTAGATTACGTTCCACAGGTAAGGTACGGGGTTAAAATAAGTGGAGGTGCCCTCGCTCAGGACAACCTGTATCTGGATGGAGAACCTATCGATCACCAGATAAAAGGGGATAGCAACATCTATGACTTTGTTTTACCTGTTGCCGGATATATCGGTACTTCTATGGCTAACAGGATTCAGCCATATCAAATATTCTATAATTTCTCCATAAACCAGATAAACAATATTCTTGAAAAGGAGATCGGTAAATTCTTCTTAGGAGATATAAATCTGGTTCCGAGTGAATACAAGGATTTGGGTGAAGATGTGGCTGATATATGGGCAAACCTTCTTGATGTAGCTAAGTCTGTAGGTGCTCTTACATTAGATACCTCATCTCAAAACACGAAAGGTGGTGTCCCTTTCAACCAGTTTGCTGTCTATGATTTGTCCCAGACAGAGCAACTTAAAACAAGAATGGAACTTGCTGAATGGTCGAGGATGAAATGTTTTGAAATGGTTGGTATCACGCCTCAAGTAATTAACGGCCCCAACAGGTATGAGACCGCCACCGGGGTCCAGCAGGGCGTTACAGCATCTATGTTACAAACACAGATATACTTTGATAACTTCGGTTACTTCAAGAAACGCGCTTTGGATCTTCATCTGGCTGTTGCTCAACAATGTCAGGAAGAAGGAAAGGATATTTCTGTAATGTACACAAAAAGTGATCTTACCAGAGCGTTTTTATCTATAGGAACCGACGGTCTTAGTCTAAGGCATCTTGGTGTTCAGGCATTATCTAATTCCAAGAAAAGGGATGAGCTTGAGAAATTTAAAACTTTCATGTTGCAGCTAAATACAGCCGGAGGCGATATTTACGATCTTGCATCTATCTTCACATCAGATTCTATGGTGGAACTTATACAGAATGCAAGGAATACTCGCGCATACAACGAGCGTCAGATGCAGCAGCAACAACAGAATCAGATGCAGCTTAACCAGCAACAGATACAAGCTGAAGCTGCTGAGAAGGATAAGCAACGTCAGCATGAACTTGCTTTGGAAGACAAGAAAGGTCAATACAGGATACTTCAAGAGAAGATTCAGGCGGCAGGCAGGGCGGCAGACGCCAAGAGCGACGCCACCTCCCTCAACTTCCTGGCTTCTGTTTCAGATCAGACCGTAAGGCAAGCTGATATAGAAAGCAAGGAAAGGATAGAGGATAAGAAAATTGAAAACGATTCCAAACTTCATGATGATGAAATGAGAATGAAAATGGAAGAGTTAAAATTAAAATCCAAAGAGCTTGCTCAACGAGCGAGGGAAGATGCCACCAAAAGGTATGTAGCCGGAATCAATAAGAATTAAGGATTAAACATCCCCAAATTTCATTAGAAAATCTCTAATAAAATTTGGGGATGTTTAATTTTTAGTGAAGATTAAACACTTATAAGTTTTTTGTCTGAAATATAGGTATTTAAATATTTTTGCAGTATGGGAAAATTAGAAAAAAATGGAATAGTAGAATTGGACGATATTTTTAGTATCGGTCCAGTTGATGATGTTTATAATAGGGAAGAAGATATTCTGCCTATTAATGGTAATGAACCGGCTAAAAAAGATGAGAAGCCTGTAGAAGAAGGTTCTCAAATTAAAGAAGAGCCGGTTGTCGATCCTACTCCTGATCCTAAAGAGGATAAAAAAGGAGAAGAGAATGTGGTTGACGTTAAACAGGATCCGGTAGAGACCCCGGTTGTCAATTACAGAAAAGTATTGGATGCCCTTTCTTCAAGAGGGATCATTCCCGATTTGAAAGATGTGGTATTTAGCGGTGAAAACGGCGAAGAGATTACTATCAATGATCTTGATTTTAGTAAAGAAGATTCGTTGTGTGACATACTATCTACAGTCCTTGAAAGCCAGAAAGAGGATATTGTTAAGGATAAGATAGATGTTACTTCTGTTTCTGATATTACCAAGAAGCTTATTCAGGCTGATAAGGCTGGCGCTAATATCGTTGATATTCTTAAGCAATATGATACGAATGTCGCTCCGATAGAAAAGCTTGACATTGAAAACAAAGCAGATCAGATAAAGATCGTTCGCCATTATGTTGATCTTCTTGGGTTGCCTAAAGATGAAGCTGATGAGTTTTTCAAAGGCATTATCAATAAAGGAGAAGAGTATGTTGAAGCAAAGGCTATAAAGTATAAGGCTGAGCTTGATAAGAGAATGGATGATATTATCCAGCAACGTACTAAAGAGGCTGCCGAAAAGAAGGCGAAGGATGCAGAAGATTTTAGAAGGTATAAGAAAGACCTTAAGTCTTCTATCCAGGCAAAGTATCAGCTAAATGACACTATGGTATCTAAAGCTCTTGATTTTGCCCTAAAACCTTCTGAATCGAATCCCGGAATTACCAAAGCATTTAATAGGGTAAGGGAGATGATGATGAATCCGGAAGAAGCGCCAGATTTGATTATGTTTCTTATGAACCCAGGAGAGTTCATAAAACAGAAGTCGAATCAAGCTGTAGTTGATGAGAAGAAGAAAATTTATAAGCTCATCAGCCACACAAATAAAGACAAGAGGGTAGCTCCGGTAGATGATAAAGGTGATCAAGTTCAAGGTGTGAAGTTCGATGAAATCAGTATAGATTAAAAATTAAAACATTTTTTCGTTCATGGCTAATGTACTTTTAACAAAAAATTTCCCGGCCACCATGAATGGTGACACGGTGATTGGATATACCGACGCTAAAGTCGTTAAGCAAAGTATCGTAGAGCACGATCTTAGCTCTTTAGAAGATTGGTACTACGAAAATCCGGATAAGAACCATCTGGGTATGCTTGAGTTGTTTTCTAACATTACAAACTATCCTCTGCCTATGTATATGGGTATGATTAAACAGGATGCTACTATTACCGTAAATGGTATCAATGGTTCATTCCGTTATGATCTTCCGGTATCAGAAACGTATGAGGTGGTTACAGTAGAAGACACGTCTTTGAAATATGCAAAACCTGGTATTGATGAAAGCTTCTTCGAAATTGTGTTGAATGCACAATTCAAACAAGGAGATGTTATTACTTACGATGTGATTAACGGTTGCCAGGCTCTTATCTCTACAGAGCGCCCTCCGAAACAAGAAGGTGAAAACTGGAGATATTGGTGTAAGCTGTGGGGTCGTTCTCGTGCTAAATACTTCCCGAAAGACATGCTTCGCGCCGGTATTAAATACTGGAAGGTAACAAACGTTCTTGGTGAGTTCTCTACTCAGTTCTCTGGTGTAGGAGGTGCTTCTAAGGCCGGTTCTATGACTTGTGAATTTACGCTTGGTGGACACCGTGGTGTTGAAGGTGAAACGACTATGTACGCTGGTATTAAGTCTTTGGCTTATGCGGACGAACGTACACAGAATTTCATCGACAAGGCTTACCAGAAAGTTCGTCAGCTTTCTGAAATCAGAGGAGGTGATGCAAGTTATGCCATTATCGGTTCTCGTCTTGGTGACGGAAGCATTGATATGCGTACGGCACGTGTAGCCAATACAGTGTCTTTGTTCTGTTTGGCTGAGTTGGCTAAGATGGAAGCATACGAACTTATGTTCATGCGTGGAGGTAGAGTCAAGGGTCATAATGGTGTTTTGATGAAAAACGAAGGTTTGTACCATCAACTTCGCCGTGGTTTCGTTATCTCATATGCACGTCCGGGCGGTATCAAGCGCGAACACTTCCTGGCTGCTGCTGACTATATTTTCCGTGGTCGTAGCGATATGCCGATTGAAAATCGTGTAATGAAATTCAAGGTAGGTGCTATGGCTTACAAGAACATCGTTGAAATCTTCCGTGATGAGTTCTTCTCTCAATTGGGTGCCTTGGCTCCGCTTATGGGTACAGAACGTATTATCAATAATCCGGTAACAGGATCAAACGATGCTCTTGAATTAGGAACTGTAAAGATCAAGGGTGTTACTATTCCGGGTATTGGTAAGGTTATTGTAGAACACGAACCTTCTTTGGATTACGTTGATATGGTAGATAGAAGCCAGTTGGTAGACGGTATGACTCCTATCACATCATATTCATGTATTATGGAAGACTTGACCGCTCCTGAATATTCCAATGCATTCGCCGGCATCCCTGCTTCAGCCGAAGCTCGTATTGGTAATATCAACAGCAACGTATTCTACGTTAAGCCTGATATCGGTTCTATGTGGTGGGGTTACGAACAAGGTAGATGGTCATCCAGAGTATCGGCTCAAGAAATTGTATCCAGCCATCCTCGTATGTCAGAACAATTCTGGTGCCATTCTGTATCGGCTTGTTGGGTAAAAGATACCAGCCGGTTCGTAACAATTGAATTGTTACCAAGCTCTTTGTAATCATAACTTTTAATATTAACTTGCGGTCGGCTTTAAAACCGGCCGCAAATTTTGTTTTCATAGGATATATAAAAAAAATGGGAAAAAAGATTTTTGAAGAAAGCCATGAGTCTAAGAAACTGCTGGCTACCGTAGGAGGAATGAAGATATATTCCGACTCTATTTATGTTATAACAGGTAAGATGGATGAAGAAGCTCCTTCCGGATATCAGGAAAGAGGCATTTCCAAGACTCCTTTCCCTGGGAACAAGACAGTATCTTGTTGTGGATGGGATAAGGATCTTAGGGTGTATGATACCGGTTTCTTCATCAATTCAGCATGTTATAAAGGCTACTCACTTGAAGACAAGAAAGCTGAAATGGATATGCGTATTAAGAATATTCGGTATCCGTTTGAAGAAACTGTCAATGAGGACCTGGACCAAAAGAACTTCGATTTCTGGGATTCTTACAGAATTGACTTATATGATGGTCGTTTGTTCTACACTAATGACGTTCGTGATTTATTTGAGCTGTATATAGCTATTTTATCCAAGTCTCTTACTCCTAAAGAGGAAGACGGTAATCCGATGTACGTTGAATCTTATTATTGTGTAGAAGACAAGACTACGGCCGTAGATATCAGGAAACAACGTCAGATTGACAAGGCTGATATTTTATACGAGTTCATGAACAAACTGAAAGGATCCGAGGCTGAAAGGAAAAGCATCTACGATCTGCTTTTGTATCTTGATATCATATATAGCGTAGAGCTTGATCAGAGCATGGTTCAATACATATTCACTAATTGGATTGATGCTAAGAATACGAACGTTGACATGTATAAAGAAGCAAGCTCAAGGTTCTTGTCTGATGATGAATCTTCCGAAGGGATGCAGGTGATCAAATTCCATCGTATGATTAGGGAAATGATCGAGGGACTGGCTGTCACCGTCAACACCGACGGACTGTATCTGAATGGCGAGCTCCTGGGCGCCGACGCTATCTCTGCGTCTATGGCTCTTGCTTCCAATAAGTCGATGTTAGAAACCAAGTCACGTGTTCTGGAAGCGTATAATGCTTTAAAGAACAAGCATAAAAAAATAGAAGGAGCTAAGTCTGACAAGAAGAAAAAGGAAGACGAAAAAGGTTTTGATATTGATCAATACGCTGATAAAAAAGAATAATTTATGAAGATTGTTGATTGTTATCTTCGGGCCTTACAGAAGGCTGAAGAAAACATGACCAACGGTGGTATAAAACTTGACAAGGCACGTTTTGTTCAGCTTTTTAATGACGAACAAAACCGCCTTGTTCGTTATATCCTTGATAAGAAAAACGAAGAGGATATACGTTATATCCAAAAGTTAGTTGTGTATTCAAAAGAACTTGACGAGAAAGGAGATAAAGATAATCCGGAAAGCACTTTGTTTTCATTGCCTTCTGATTTCTTTTCTTTTTCAAACATATCAGGCGTATTTACCAAAGGTGAATGCACGGTCACTGATTTTACCATGTGGGAGGCTAAGAACGAAAACCCGCATGAGCTTCTTGCCGACTTTTTTAACAAACCTGATTTTGATTTTAGGGAAACGTTCTACACTATAGGCGAAGATTCGGTAAGGGTGTACAAGTCTGGTTTTGAAGTAGACACCGTTTACCTTACGTATTACCGCTATCCTAAGGAAGTTGACATCGAAGGATATGTTAAATCCGATGGTTCTAATTCAACCGATATAGATCCTGAATTAGATGATAAATTAATTGGTATTATCCTTAACATGATTGAAAAGCAATTTGCTTTGAATGAAAGCGAATATGGACGTTATCAAATAGACTCAAACAACGTCCAATCTCCTTTATAGCAGAATAAAGACGTGTCCTAAATTAAAGACTATCAAAAAGCATTAAGAATTAATTAATTCCTAATGCTTTTTGTTGCTTATATGACTATCGCTATTTTTGAGACAGATAACAGAATATTAATTTTTAAAATATTATAAGGCTATGGCTATCCATAAACCGTATGACAGACACATTATCTGTCCTCCGCACGCTAAGTTGGCGGACGTAGATTCTTTGTTGCTTCAAGAAGGTCAGATCGCTATCTATGATTTGGATGGTGAGCAGACTAAAGATGGTTTGAAAGCGTTGAAAGACTTGAAAGGATATCGTAAGGACGAACAACGTTTCCAGATCAGAATCGGACGTAATGAGATGGTGAACGACCGTGTATCTGATGATAAATCATTCTCTACACCTACGTTTGCTATTGATGAAATTATAGAAGTGTATGCTTCTGCTCCGAAGAGCAAAGAAATTAAAGTAGATGAAGTTATTTTCGGTTACAACGGAATTGACGACAATACCGCTATTACAGCAAGAAAAGGCGATCGTATCCCTATTCATATTAAGCTGACAGGACGTTTGTTCGAGCTTCGTGGTTATCCGATGGGTGAGGTGAATATCGATGATTACATCATTTTCGAAAACTGTCCTGGTCGTGAGGATATGTGTTCAGAATGTGATCCTTGCGAAGATGTTGATATTTTGGCTGCTATCTTGAAAACAATCGAACGTATCAAGAATCAGCCGATTGCAGGTGGTGGAAAGGTAGGTGATTTTGTAGAAATCCATCCTATCCATTCTTGTGACGAGTTGGAAAAAACTCCGGTGGAAACCGACATGAATTTCTATTGTATGGAAATGTGTGATACCGGTGATGCTTATGCCCTGGCTCAGCTTAAGGCTGCTTATCCAGGTTTGGATATTAAGAGAGTCGGACGTCATCTTTCTACATCCAAATATCAGGTGATGAAAGAAGGCGGCAAGCCTTCTGATTATACTCAAAAGCTGTCTTCTATCATGAAAGGCTGCGAAGAGTGCCCTGATGGATATACTAAGGTAGACGGAGGTTTGATTTATGCCGTAACGTTAGAGGATGATGGCGTTGATCAGTCTACTGTAGTAGAAAGCATTAAGAATGCCGTTAGTAGCACTGCCGAGAAAACAGCAGCCCAAGATGGCGGCGTAGGTATGTACACTGTGGCCGTAAGCAAGAAACTGACGAAGGCTGATATCGATGCATTTGTAGAAACCAATCCGACTGCCACAGTAACGTTCGTTGCTAAAACAGCAGATATGTGTAGCAATCCTACTGTTACTACCGTTAGCTGGGAAGCATGTGGTTCTTGTAAGATTTCGAAAGAAGCTTATGAAATCACGTTGCCGGATGATGAATGTGGTAACAGTGCTAAAGAAGAATTACAGGCAGCATTCCCGTATCTGACAATCGAAGATTACGGTACACCTGGTGGATGTCAACACAAATTCAAAACAACGGTCGTTACTAACATGGTTTGCGACGAATGCGATAAAATTTTCAAAGACTTCTTTGTATCGAAAGCGCCCGAATCTTATCGTGGACGTAATTGGAAACGTTTGGGTGCCGTAGCAGGAGATCAGTCCATTATCGCCGATCCGCTTCCTAAGAACTGCAAATGCGGTATTTTGTTCCGTGGTATTGACTACATGATTTCTCCGTCTGACTGTTTGATTGACCGTCTGACATTCCAAGAAGGATCTGTTCGTATTGCTGTAAATGGCGGTTATCCGGATGAACAGCGCGAGGCTATCAGCACGTACTTCAACCCGATCCATACCGAATACAAACAGCACTGGGCTCCGCGCACTCACCTCGGCGCTGAATTGCTGGATAAGGAACGCGAACAACGCATGTTCTTCGACTTCCGTAAGACTCACCAAGAGCTTATGGAACGGATGTTTACTAACGAAGAAACTCGCTTAGACCTGTTGGCTCCGTATGCTGATTATTCAGTAACGTTGAAGCCGGCACGTTACTCTAACGGCTTCGGTAGGGTAATTGACGATCACATTACAGTACACTTCCATGTACCGTATGGTGCTCACGAAGGTATTCAAGACCTTATGGACTTGTTAGCTGCTTCGGCAAATATCAAGCCCTGCAAGATTTGATTTTCCTTTTTTCTATATATCCCAAGGGGGAGGAGGCTGGTCCTCCACCCCCTTTTTGTAATAAAACAATTTGAAATAGATCGATTTCATATGAATGGCGTGGATTCTTTAGTCGGTGCCTTAGGTAGGGGCATTGACAAAATAACCAACATAGTTGGAAAATGGGGTTCCTCCCAACCGGTAGATGACAGCAAATCCGGTATAAAAATAGGGGACAAAATCTACCAAGTGGTTGTGTCCTTAAATGGCTGTTATTGGTATCTTGACGAAGAAGGTAAGAAGCATCCTGTTTCTGGTATTCCGGCCACAACCGAATGGGAGTGGATTAACATAGCTGAGAAAGTTATCAAAGATTTCAAAACCTGTTACCGTACACCTGGTGGAAAGGTCGAAGTATGGAGTTGGTATCTTCTTAACGATCAGATGGATGTTCTTAAAGAAACCCATAGAATTACCGACAGTACCGACATGGATAATCCGGTAGGTAAAGTTCTTACTAAAATACCGGACGAGTGGGTTATGATCGACTGCGATCTTCCTGATATGACAGAACGCGACATTACGTTCGTCAACAGATGTTATAAGACTCCGGATGGTAAGGTTGAAATAGAAGGATTGGAGGCCATAGATGATAAGATAAATATCAGGGAATCTATTTATACCGTTATTCAATCGACGGACGATAATTTCCCTGCCGGCCATGTTTTTAAACTAATTCCAGGGAATTGGGTTCGAATGGTTTGTGACTTTCCTGACATGACAGAACGAGACGTAACTTACGTTCTTGAATGTTACACTACTAAAAAAGGAAAAGTGCAAGTAGAAGGTTTGGTAGCCATAGATAATATTCTTGGGACCAGGGAAGAGGTTTATACCGTCCTTCAGTCTACTGATCCTGATATTAAGGTAGGGGCCGTGCTGGATTCCATTCCCGAAGATTGGGTGAGGATGGTATGTGATTTTCCTGACATGACGGACCGGGAAATTGTTGAAGTAGACGAATGCTACAAGACGGATGGTGGTAAGGTCAATATAAAAGGTTATCAAGCTATTGATGCCGTTCTTGGTGTAAGGGAACAGTATTATTATATTGTTAAGACAACGGATGCCGCCTATCCTCAGTGGACGAGAATAGATAAGATACCTAACGAATGGACGAAAACCGAATGCGATTTTCCTGATCTTACGGAAAGACATATTATGTCCGTAGATGAATGTTATACTACTCCTGGTGGTAAAATACATCTTGGTGGATACAGGTCGGTAGATAGCATAATAGGTGTCCGGGACGAGTATCTTATTGTTTTAGAAACTACCGACCCTGATATACAAAGAGGCGCCACATTCAGCAAAATACAAGAAGGATGGCAGCGTATTGTTTGTGATTTCCCTGATGCTACTACATCCGATACAGAAATAGTAGAAAACTGTTATAAGACGGAAAAGGGTAAGGTTCAGATCCGAACATACATAACAATGGACGGATACGGAAATACGAGGGAATTAAGACATATGGTTCTTAAAACAACCGATCCGGATTACAATATCGGATCCAATATCGATCAGATACCGGTAGGGTGGTTAAGTATCGAGTGTGATTTTGCGTCTGCTACACAGCGCCATATAAGACAGGTCAAAAACTGCTACGTTTCTGATGCAGGGAGCATCTACGTTGAGGGAGAAATCGTTTACGACAACGACCTTGACGTGGACAAGATGGCGCTGACGGTCATGGAAAGCACTGACCCGGCGATAGCCGTAGGGACGGAGCTGGCTACCATTCCCTCTGGCTACGTGAAAACAGTTTGTAGATGTAATTGTTGCAACCACTAAATCTTATTGTCATGAGCTGTAACGAATATTTTTTAGTAACACTGGAGTCTAAACCGACTCCAGTTCGTCATAAATACACGAATTTAACAGACGAATGGTATGATCCTGATGGTGTTAAGTACGAAGATCCTGATACGATAGCCAAAATCGAAGAACAAGCTACAGATAAGAATCGTATAGGAGATAACACCTTATATCATAAACTTATTGAAATACATTCTCAAGGAGAGTCAATAAAATCAGACATCGGAGACATAGGTCAGGTATTAGATTACATAAATGGGGAGGAAGTGTAATGGGAACCATATCAGATAAGTTAATGAGGATCATAAATACCAAAGAGGACATAAGGCAAGCCCTTATATCCAAAGGGTATGATGTACCTACTTCCATACCTTTTAAAGAGTATGCGAAAATGATATTAGATCTGCCATGCAATGCAGACTCCTTCCCGGATATAGAAGGTATCGTAGCCAGATATTCTGCTTCCGGTCTCACCAATGAACAGATGGCTGCCAATCCCGTATGGGCTGATAAGACGGGAAATGGACGAGATTTACAGTTGAAAAACTTCTCTTGGAAGAGAATGTCAGGGGTTGGAGGATATGTTCAGGATTTTAATGATTTTAGAAATAATGCTACTGTAGATAAAATAAGAATTGATGAGCAGGGTAGCAATTCTATTAAAGTAACCATTTTAACTACAGGAATTGGTAATGCTATTTATATACCAAAGAATATTTACCAATTTAATAAATCTTATTTCATAAAAATATCAAGTGAAGGATACGATGAAGGTGATATGGCTTTATCATTTTATGCGCCTTCTACATCAACAGCAACAACAGTAACGGTATCATTAAACCCTAATGGCATCACTGAAATTCCTGCAATAAAAGAAGATGATTTTTTAGCTGTTTATATTAATGTTAGCGGCAAAGTAGGTTCGTTTACCGTTGAGCAATTACCTCTCTATCCTGGCGCACTCGTCTTTGACGGAGTAGACGATTACGGTGTTTGTGAGAATTTTCCTATTTTGACTAAGGAAAAGGGATATACGGTTGTGGTGTTGAGACAGTGGGATCAAGATTTCTTGAATACAACTTTGACAGGAGGACTGTTGTCAACTAGGAATTATTCTACGGGAGAAGGTGTAGCATTTGAAAAAATAGAATCCTCAAATAAGGGTTATTGGAATTTAGGTGCTGGAGGTATCATAGATTTTGCAAAATCACCATTTACATGGCAAACATCAAAACAATATAATAATGTTGGTATTTTAAAAGGTGACAAAAATCATGGAAAACCATTATGTGTAGGATGTGGATTGTCTGGAGGCCAACAGTGTGGTAGATTTGCTATCTGGGAACTTGTATTTCTCGATCACGATGCCACCGAAGAAGAACTGACCAAGATCAAAGACTACTTCGTCAAAACCTATCCCTGGCTCTTCCCCGACCAAGCATGGACAACGGTAGGCAAAACCAACGAGGACGAAGATCGTGCTACTATTGCCAACATTACGGGCAATGGTAATGATCTTATACTGTCTAATTTTGGGTTTGCAGAAGGGAGTGGCTACAATGAACAAGGGGAATATGCTGGCTATCTAGTTACTGATGGGGTGGATGATAAGATAGTTTCGTCAGTTTTTGGAATGGGTAAGGATTTTACGATTGTTGGGGATTGGAAGCTTATAAATACAGGGAAAAATGATAATGCTGGTATTGTAAAATTTGATAGTATAGTCATTTATAATTATAATCCAATACTCATTAATATAAAAAATGGTAGAAATAATTTGATTCCCGATCAAAATACCGTTAATGCAATTTGTTCTGATGGCAGGATTTATTCAAAAGACTGGAAAGAATCTATTTATAATGAAGAAACGGAATCTACCAGTAAAAATCTCTTAACTATAGGATATTCGGGTAACATTTATACTAAAATTGCTTTCAAAAACTTAGCGATTTATCCTACAGTCCTTTCCAAGGAAGATTGTATAAAAGCATATAATTATTTACAAACCCTAAAATAAAAGTAATATGAAATTTATTATCATACCAAAAGAAGTATATGATTCCGTATCTGAAGAAAAGAGACGTGAATTAGGAATAGGCAGCCCAAGAGCGAGCGTAGACGATTCTAAGGTTATTCTACACGTAGAGCACTATGATCGTCTATTTAAGTCTTTAGACATGCAGGCTGATGACGAACCTCAATACCCGTATCCGGTATATGACAGCCCTTCTTCTGAGCTTGAATCTGTTCTTTCATCTAAAGAATGGGTGTCTGATGTTAATGACGAGCGTCTTTGATCTTGTTATGGTTGGGACAATTGCTATATTTGTAAAAAAGTTGAATAATTAAAGCGTGTGGTAGCGTTATCTACCATATAATCATCATGTTTCAGATAATAATCGGATGCGTTTTGGCTAATATCCTTACGATAGCAATCATCGGTTTAGCCCTGTATTTAGTGTATCGTAAAAACGAAGATCGTTTAAAGGCTTTGGATTCTAAGATTGATCAGAAGGTTGAGGACGTAAAAAACAAGGTTGGTGCGGTGATGGACATCGTAGACCAGGTCAAGAAGTTGTTGGATAAAATTAACAAAAAATAAATATGGCAGAAATAGGTTATAACAGTAAATTCGAAGGTCAGGAGGTTGATTCCAGACTTGAGAATGTGGTGCAGGCTGCTCCTGGAACAGGTTCGGAGTCGGGGAAGGGAGGCCTTATTCCGGCTCCCCCTGCCGGAAGTCAAGACGGTAGCAAGACTCTTCTTAGTAATATGACATGGGGAGATCATGTAACAAAACAGTACATAGATGATGCTGTTTCGGCGGCAGGGTGGAAGAAGCAAATTGTTAGCAAACTTCCTACTGTTGAAGAAGCGAAGGATAATGTCATGTATCTTGTAAAAGACGATGTGGCATCTACAGAAACTAAAAACGTGTATAACGAATATATTTTGGTTACTGAAGAAGGTGGAACTAAGGTGCTTGAATCTCTTGGTATGGTAAGTACCGGAGTAGATTCTAATTATCTTGATCTATCTATGTTTTCAGATAATTCAGGAACACTTGATGAAGGTTCGTTTGGGAAGGTCCTGGATGCTTACAATAATAAAATTACGTTAGGAAAGTTAGCTGATAATTACTATTCTTTGGATTATTTTTTAGAGGGTAGGGATTTTGAAGGTGTTTTTGAATTAAAGATTGTACTTGTTTCATTTTTAGATACCAATACTGGAGAAGGCGTATCTGAATCTGATATAGAGATTCAGGTAGGAACATATACTGTTACTCAAGATAAGGCTTATAAGGTATTGAACAATATGGTTACGTTGTCTAATACCATGATGTCTTATCTGAGGTTTATGTCTAAGGCTCCCAGGGTTGTTACGACATTAGCTAATCTTCCTAAAGACACTCATAATATCATAGCCAACGTCGCTTCTGCTACGAATCTGTCTATGACCGTATCTTCTGAGTATGTTGGGAGGGAATGGCAGGTGCGGGTCAACAACACCACCGGCACGGACATCACACAGCCGCTTCCTACCTCTGGACAGTTCCAGAGTATGTCAGGCGATAGCGTAGTGATACCTAAAAATAGTTTTATAGAATTAAGTATCTGGTATATCAATGATAAGTTGGTTATTAGAGTAGGTGAACAAGCTTAATAGAAAGGATAGAGTATGGTTTATGTAAATAAAAACGTAAAAGGTTTTTACTGGGAAGGATACGAGTTGGATTCCTCTTCTTACGAAGTAGGGTATTCTTACCAAGATTTCTTAGATGGTAAATGGGTTCAACTTGACTCCGATCAAGAAAAATTCCATCAAGACAATCCTGATGCGAGTGTGAAAGAAGTTATTGCCATGCAGCTTGACCCGGAGCCTCCTGGACCAACTGAAGAGGAGTTGCTTGCCAAGGCTAAGGATAAGAAAGTTTCTGAGGCCAGGGAATATGCTTATTCTGATGCTGTCCGCTCTTATAGCTTGGATGGTAAACAGATATGGTATAACAGCAGCATGAGGCAGAAGGTTAAAAACGATATTGATGTAGCAAAAGGGAGCGGGATATACACCGTATCTGTAGCAGATTCAGAATACGAGCTTGATATTGCTAATACGGCAATGAATGAAATGCATGTATATGAATCTGAATGCGATGATCGTACTGCTGCCATAGAAAAGGAAATAGCTTCTAAAATTGACAGGAGTGAAGTTGAATCTATGAAAGTGGATGAAGGATATCCTGAGAAGTTGGTAAGGACAAAGGATCAGATCATAGAAAAAAATAAGATCCTTGAAGCTAACGATCCGGAGAAGGCTACAGCCATGTACATGAGGGCGATGATCAATACGCCGGCTATGTTGGAGAATACTGACCAGAGTCTGGCTCTTAAGATAAAAGGATTGTATCCTATTTGGGATAAGGATGGAGTTTATGGCGACAAAGGTCTTCCTATGGGAACTGCTGTTGTAAAGGGGCAGCGTTTTCGTAGTAAAAACCAGCCTTCGGATTTGGATTGGACCCTGTTTGAAGTAAGGCAAAATCACAATCTCCAAGCCGACTGGGTTCCTGGTCAAGGAGGTGGAACCGAAAGTTTGTATATGGTTGTTCAGGAAAAGCATTCAGGTACGATAGACGATCCTATTCCTTGGGTATATAATTCTATTTTAGAGAATGGAAAGTATTACATTGACAAAGAAATTAAGTATCTTTGCCAAAGAGATTCAGGCATCCCTTTGGCTTACGAGAATCTTTCTGATCTTGTATCAGCAGGATACGTGAGGGTTGTTTAGGTCGTGATTTGTTGTTAATGTTATGGATAACCCCTGTATATTTATTTATGCAGGGGTTTTTCTTTAATCCCGACTCTGCTTATTTTAATATTTGGTAAGGTTCTGATTATCTTTGTGAAAAAGGTTAAGTTATGGAAAGAAGTGATATTATAAAAGAATTGAGTCAGTATTTTAGTATTGTTGAATTAGTTGGTCCTAAAGAATACGGTAGAGACAAAGATCTTTGCTGGAGGTATTTAAGAACTGAGTTGCTTCACACGATACTGGTTTTAAGGAAAGACATTTTGAAAACTCCGATGACGGTTAATACCTGGAAGTCGGGTGGAAGGTTTGATGAGCGTGGGTTTAGGAACAATATCTCGGATATAGTAAAATCTAAAACCGTATCAGGGTCGTTGTATATCAGTCCTCATATGCTTGGGGCAGCCATCGATTTCGATGCCAAGGGTATGACGGCAGAAGAGACAAGGAATAAAATAATTCAGTCGCAGGATTTACTTCCTTGTCCCATTAGATTAGAATCAGGTACCAATTGGGTCCATATTGACGTATATGACTCTCTTGGAAGTAGCAAGAAAGTAACTATGTTCTAATATGGCTTATCGTTTTGTAGGAAGGATGGTTGAATTATTTGTTTATTTTATTAAACAAATAATTATATTCATATCATAAATCATTTAAATGAGATTAGTTGAAAGACATATAGTTAAAGACAACCGGTTTGAGGATATTTGCCTCAAATCAGGTTTGTTGTACAATTATGTTCTTTACAGCATTCGTCAAGGAATCTTTTCAGGTAACTATTTAAAGGAATTTGATCTTTCAAACAAACTTTGCAAAGAAAACCAATTTGACTTTAGGAATTTACCTAATCACGTTTCACAGCAGGTGATTAAACAGGTATTTAAAAACATAAAATCCTGGATGAGATTAAAGAAAGATTTTGAAAAGAATCCTTCAAAATATAGTAATCATCGTCCTCATCTTCCTTCGTATAAGAAGGGTAAGAAACAAAACATGGTTGTTTTTACCAATTGTGATTGTAGGGTAAAGGGTGATAATTGTATTTATTTTGTTAAAGATATAATCAAACCTATCAAAACAAATGTAAAGAAAGACGAACTAAAACAAGTTAGAATAATCCCTCAAGCTACATGTTATGTGGTGGAGGTGGTTTATGAAAGAAAGGAAACTGATCTTGGTTTAGATAAAGACAATTTTCTTTCGATTGATTTAGGATTAAATAATTTTTGTTCATGTATTAGTAATGTGGAAACCAATCCTTTCATTATAAACGGACGAGTTATGAAATCAGTAAATCAGTGGTACAATAAGAAGAAAGCCAAGTTGATGTCTTTTATTGGTAATGTAGGAACTTCAAATAGAATCAAAAGAATTACTTTGTTTAGAAATTGTTGGATAGAAGACAAGTTGCATAAGATAAGCAGATATATTGTCAACTTCTGTAGATCAAACAACATAGGAACAATCATCATCGGATTAAATAAGGAATGGAAACAGGAAATCAATATTGGTAGGCGAAATAACCAACATTTTGTTTCTATTCCTCATTCAAAGTTAATAGATAAGATTGTTTACAAAGCAAAGTTATTAGGAATCAATGTTGTTATTCATGAAGAATCCTATACATCAAAGATAGATCATCTTGCTTTTGAACCTCTAAAGAAACAGGAATCCTACTTAGGAAAAAGAAAGAAACGTGGGTTGTTCCAAAGTTCCGTTGGAAAGCTAATTAATGCTGATATTAATGGAGCTATAGGAATAGCAAGAAAAGTAGTCGGTGATTCTTTTATTGGAAAGATAATCGATAGTGGATTTGTGTTTAATCCGGTTAGAGTAAATATTTTGTAATACAAGGTTGAATCTAATGAATAAAATGAATAATTTTAATAACATGAATTTAGAAAGTTTCTGGGCTTTTCTCATTTCCGGATTATCAGCGTTGTGGATGAATTTCCAGGAGATTCACCACCTTATATATTCTATATTGTTTATATTAGCTATAAATCTTTTGTTGGCTACTATAAAAAGTATCAAACATTGCTATATCCGAAGAAAGAGAAAGAGGCCTTTTAAGATATTGACATGCATAAGCGAAATGGGAGTTTTGAAAATTCTTCTTGAGTTCGCGGCCTGCTCTTTCGGGCTGTTTACCATATCCGGAATGGATCTTATTATGTCTATGGGAGGACATAAATCCCCAGAGTTTATAGATATGCTTCTTCAGTGGATTACAATATTCGCCTTAATATTATACGGTGGGATGGCATTCAAGCGCCTCGGTGACCTTGCACCTGATTTGATGATAGTAAAAGGCGTTAAGTATTTCTTTAGCAAAGTAAGTTGGTGGCAAAAAGTTCCATTCGGAGAAGAGCTTAAAGAAGGTATTAACAACGGTGATATACAAGAACTTTTAGCTGAAGATAAGGAGGGTAAGAAATGTGTTTGCAAAAAATGAGGGTCAGTCATGTGTTAGGAGTTCTTCTACTGTGTTTTATGTCTTTCTTGTTTGGTAAAACATGCAAGAAGAAAGAAATAATACACGATATAGAAATAGATACGGTAATAGATACCATTATCCAACCTATTCCTGTTCCTCAGTATATAGTTGACGTAGGGGAGGTAGAAATACCTTTCCCTATGGATGCTATAGTTAAAAAAGATACGATAAAAGACACTGTTTATATCAATATACCAATACAGAGAAAAACGTATCAGACAGATGATTATAGAGCGGTAATAAGTGGATACCGACCAAATTTAGATACGATGACAATCTACCACAAAAGAGAAATAATATACGAAAAAAGTAGACGGTGGGGATTAGGAATCACCGCCGGATACGGATTGTCTAAAGATGGTTTTTCTCCTTGTTTGAGTATGGGTGTATTTTATAGAATATGGTGAGAAGCCACTGATGTAAGACGGACAAAGCCTGTCTTACGCCTATCCTGAAGTTCTATCCTACAACGGCAACCCCTACCCTGCAACCTACCCGCCTGCCTCGTGCTGCGGCCTGAAGGGACCTGCTCTGCTGCCTGGGCTGTCCTGCGCCACGACACACTACAGCCTCGCCTACCTGCCTTGCCCGCTTATCCACTGGCTACTTCATGGTTTTAAATAAAAGTTCATTCACGCCTCACTCGCTTCGCTCGATTCGGCATAAATTCACTAAAGAATTAAATCAATATTTCTACGTTCTCTCATATCGTTCCCTACGGTCACGATATTCGTTCACTTAAAGGATTAAACAATAAGCCAAACAATATATAGGGCAATACGTTCCTTCACCTCACTCCCTTCGGTCGATTCGGTTTCAGTCACTCCATATAAAGAATAAGGTCTTAAAAGTTAAAATAATATGAATAACAAATAATTAATTAAAACAATATGAATAATAATTCAGGGAATGAAGAATAAAATCGGGACTGTTTTTATTCAAGATAACTTGGTCCACCTTGATGCTCAGTGTATTACGATCCGAATATAGAAATACGGATACGTTTTGAGATATGGTATAGGTGCAAACAAAAAAACCTGCCCCCTATTTTCTCAAACGAAGGACAGGATAAAATATTTTTATCAAAATTTGGAGCAAGCAAACAGGTTTGCTATATTTGCCCAAAAAATAAATATAATATGAGCGTAAATATAATTGAAATAAAAGACGGGCGCAAGCTTCACGACAGACTTCTTAAGAAAGAGTCGGTCTCACCTTTAGAGGTTATACGCAATGAGTATAACCATTTTAGCTATAATGTAGTGCGTAGACCGGAAGGTCAATGTTTAGGAAATTTAATGTATTTTAATCTTAATTATGATAGCAAAACAGGTCATTTCTTTAAAAAAGAGTTCAATTTAAGACATAGCAGTAATTTTGTAATCACCGACTATTGGAAAGATCGAGTGCGTTGTTTTATTGTCTGGAACTACGGATTTGGTCGTTATTTCCCATATGCTGATTTTGTGGAGGCTATGGTTTATGATTATCTTATATACGGCCGTCGATCGGTCCCATATAGTACAAAGGTCCAGGAGACCGAGAACAGGTGTGTTAGATTCTATATAAATTCTGAGATATCTCACCTTATAAAAGTAGGGTATAAGGCTTATCGCGAGGAATTTAATAAAGAACACCCCGAATATTTCATAGATGAAAGTTGCCGCGTTTTTCGTTGTCTTGACATGTCATTAAAGAGAGAGGAGAAAATAGCGGCCTGTCATGCTCATAAACGAGATCTTAGAACTTACATCATTGATTCTTTCATTAATAGGATTATGAAGAATCCCACAACGCTCCATTCCTGGTTTTCTGAATATGTAGATAGAGAAGGAAAAAATCGCACATGTTTTTCCGATAAAGCCGTTGAGTCATTGAATAATAGACTTAGAAATAATGGATTAAGATCAAACAAACAATTAACTCTGTATCGAGAGTTTAGGAAAAGGGTTAAAGAAAGATTTGGTTGCAATATCAGAACTTTTGCTAATAATATCGTAATGAGTGCTTCCACTGAAGAAGTTATCACAAAAGCCATTAAGAAAGTAAAAAGCAAGAACATGCTAAGTTTATATGTTTCGGCATTGAAAAAGTACCGTAAGATATGCGAAGTGTATTATTCCGACGAAGATATATCCTTCGACAACATATTCCGGGAATACGGAGTAGATCTTCGAATGTGCGGGTAGGGTTCTTGCTCTCCATAACAATATACGTCAGTGTTGTGTTTTATCGCTTCATTTCTATATCTTTGTAGAAAAAGAGAAGGAAATGAATTACATTGATATTTTACCACAGATAAGGAATAATATTTTCTATGTCAGGATAGTAATGACCGACTACGATGTGGAAAATCAGATGGTTATTAGAATAGTAGCCAGAAGAAATGACGGTCTGTACAAGACGGAGGTAGTGCAGTATCCAAATGAAGGAACTGATTATAACGGGGAAATCATAGTTCCTATGTTTGGTATGGCTAAGTCGTTGGTGGCCCAAATAGTAGGAGTCAAGATAAATGGTACCGAAGTACGTGTTAATAGCACTGAAGTAGAAGGATCTGATATAACAGCCAGATACGACGATTCCCTTACCAGAATGGGATGGGAGGAGAGTATGAATAACATTCATCTTGATTTTGAGGTTATAAGCACCAACAATCCTAAAACACTTCGCATAGCCGATCAATCGGAATGGGGGATACTGGCAGACAGGCCGGCTATTATAGAGATCGTACCACCTGAAGATGAGAATAAGTATGTTTATTATCTTGGTAAGAATCAGTTGAATGTATTCAATAGTAAGACCCTTGGCATAAATCCTGGTCGTGGAAATGATTTTGAAAACCTAAAAGATGGTATATACGATATTACCATAAAAGGCAGTCCTTCCTCTTATTCATTTAACAGAAAGTATTTAAAAACAGATCTGATCCGTCTTAACATAGATAAGATATGGGCCAGGTCAACTGTGTTATGTGATCATGAGGATGATGACGTTATTGACAAAATAAAAGAAATAGAGTTTCTGCTGGCTGCGGCTGAAGCTAATATGAGATTAGGGAATTTTGAAAACGTAAAACAATTATATGAAAAAGCATCTAAATTGATTTATGTTCTCAATAATTGTGAAAATTGTGGTTGTAAAATATAATCAATTAAATATAAGTGAATTATGGGATGCGGATGTGGAAGAAGCAACATTGCTTCTGTTAATAAAAGTCGGGCTATAAAGCCTCAGTCGAATACGACACCTAAAGCTGATTCTAATGTGGCTTGTATTCAGAAATATGATGAACTTGCTGTATTGGACAAGAAAATTATAGACCTTCATCGCAAGTTCAGGTTTGTAGGAGGTGTAAGTAAAAGGTATGCTGATATTCAAAAGCTGGTAAGAGGCTGGATCGTTAATTTGAAGAACGAGTGCCCGGATCCTGATGATCTTGCTACTTATTCTGAATACATAAATAAAGAATACGCCAGGTATTTTACCTCGAAGTGATATGGCAGCTACCGGAAGTACACAGCAAATTCTTTTCCCTTCATCTTACTTATGTGAGTGTGCTGATCGTTTTATAGCATGTAAGGCTGATCAGTATCTACAATATCATAAGTATAAGGTAGGTATCAAGCCTGATATGGATACGGTTCTTAAAATAGATCGTATGAGAAGAATCGTATGTGAAGGGGAATGCGGGTTGTGTCCGGATGAGATTCAGAAATTTAAAGAAGAACTTAATAAGATCTTGTCATGAAAAAGATGTATTACAACAAAGAATACAGAAAAGCTTTCAAGAAATCGGACTGTCCGGAAGATCTTGGTTCTGAAGAAATGTTTATCGTTCATGAGGCTGAATTTTGTTCGGATATAAGCCAAGATGATGCAGATAGGAAAGCGGAAGAGTTTGCGGATAAAGAAGGTCCGTTGTATGCTAATAAAGTAGGTGGCTGTTGCGAGGTATATTATAACACAAGACAGGAAGGTGATTTCTTTAAAAATGATTGTCCTGATGGTCAAAAACAAGAACAACCTACACATCATGTGATAGAGGCCGGGCGTGTATGGTCTAAGTTTAGTACCGAAATAGCCAACTACGAAGCTGCGAAGATTCTTGAGCAAGAAGGGCAGGCTGCCGCTAACGAATCTGGAGTATGTAAAACCGTTTATTACAACGAAGATCAACATGGTTGGTTTAGTAAACGTTGTAAGGAAGGATGGAAGGCTCCTGAGAAATACAGGAGGATATACGCTGGTACCGTAACGTCTTTCATTAGCGTTGATGATGCCAATGAAAAGGCTAAGAAGATACTGGAAGAAGAGGGCATGAAATGGGTTAATGAAAATACCAAATGCGAGCCTGTTATTGATGAATGCAAATTTGATTTTTGAAAATGAGCAACGTAAAATTTAATCCGACAGAAGGTGAGAATGATAAACTGGTGTCGGTGTTTTCTGAAATAAATGAAGGTCTTGATACGACTTTGAATTACACTATTTCCGATGAAGGGAATAAGGCTAAGAAGAACATCGTCGTTAATCAAGTTGGTAAAAGGGAAAAGTTTTTATCGAAGAAAGGGGAGGAATCTGAGCCTTTTGTTTTGTCTGATGGTAATACTTTCAACGTTCTTAAAGAAGGTGCTTCAGGATCGGCATCCGCTTGGGCTGAGGATCAGCTTCCTCCAGAAGCCACAGAATCAGTTGGCGACAAAAGCCTTCTCCCTTCTTGGGATTTTTATCTTATAGACATGACTCAAAATACCGGAGACAAAGTGCGTCCGGTAGGAAAGCTTCGTAAGAATAATCTCCTTAGATTTGAAAACGGAGATTTTGCTCCTACGGTGGGCATAACCGAGGAAATGAGAGCCGAATGCGATGTGGAACTGTATTTGGATAGCGGTCATAAAAATAAGTATTGTGATGCCGGAGCATTTGACGCTAAGGCTTTTTACGAAGAGTATGGTATTGGTCAAAAACTTTATAATGTATCAGGGTCAGAGGTAAGGATTTTAAGACCTTGGGAGACTACTTCAAAGAATTATAGCATATTCTTAGGATGTAGCAAGAGCCTGTATGTAGCTGATAAAGTAGTTGGAAAAAGTGGGAAAATATGGTCTGGGGTGTACGACGCAGACACGGTCCCTATGCTGGACGGACTTGACCTGCGCCAGACGTGCCCCGTGCTGCCTCCCACAGCCTTATCTCCTGGACCGGTATGTACAGTAGACTCCAAGGCAAGATCTTTCTTTTTCTTGTATGAAGGAGAAACAAATTGTAAATCCGGAGCCGGAGTTGGTAACGCCTGCACAATGTTTCTAAATGGAAGAACTTATCCGAGATGCAATGATGTAAATCAAATCAATATAGCTAAGTATTCGAGGGCTAATAACGTAGATCCTGAATCTTCTTATCCTTTTTCTGAAGGTGGTTTTTTGACCTTGAATGCCTATATCATATACCTTGAAATGCTGTACGGTACTAAATACTTGGTTAATCCAGATACTTTTGGGGGTGGGATATCGAGCAACAATGGAATAGGTAATGATGTTAATTATAGGAAATATGGAGGGGTAAAATATCGTAAAAAAGGAGAAGAGATCTGGTTGTATGGCGCATGGGCTACAAATTCTCCTATTATCCATTATGAACCTACTAAAAAAACTCATTTCTCTTACCTCATAAATTCAGAGTATCCTAAAGAACAGTGCATGGAAAGTCAGATGGCGGCTTCTTTTGCATTTGAAACAGGCGTAGAAGAAGGATCAGAGTTTGATTTTTATGGAGGAAAATACTGGTATAAGAACGTCCAGGGAGCCAAGAGTATGGCTGAAGGTCATATGAATGTTATTGTGTTTAAGGAAATGACTGGTACCATATCGGCCTTAAACGAAAATGACGAACCAGCAGAATTTGATTTGGAAGTTATTTTAAGGATGTCTTTGTACGATGGTATGAATTTGTCTGGAGACGTCTTTAGGTATTGCGGAGGAGGATACGAACAGGTAGGAACTTGTTTAAATGATCCTAATGTCACTCGAATAGGTAATACTATTGATATTTATATAGAGCCAGATCAAAAGAAATGGACATATGAGAAAAGGTCTACTATAAACAATGGTGAGGTTTTTGATTTTGAATCCAAATATAAGAAGATAGCAACTACCCAAAATTTAGGAGATGGTCATGTTTTACATCGTATCCCTTATACCGGATGGAAGGGTAAAAAGGGAGGAAATTATAATTCAGGAGAATGTTTTTATACATGGGACAACTGCTACTGGGCTTCATCTGTTGGTATAAAGTCCAGAGTGGCTGCTCGTTTCGGCGGTAATGCGTACTATGGCATTTGCTCGCCTCGTGCTCTGAATGCGTGTCACGCCGCTTCTACTACGAATCGCCACTATTGCGGCCTTGCCCAGTTGTTATTAGACGTCAGTCAACCGCAGGTTTGATGGGTGCAACCCATTGATGGCGCAGCCATCATAAGCGCAGCGCTAAGGCGCAGCCTTATATACTATATCACGGCGCAGCCGTATCTTGTTAATATAATATTTTATAGCTACAAAACAAAAATTTAAAATATTTAATACAAATTGTTTTGTAGCTATAAAATATTATACATATATTTGCAATGTCATTAGACAACAGAGGTAGTTAACATTATAAACAATAAAAATCTATTCAATGAAATCCGTTAGTCTGCTAACAAGTCTTACATTGGGATCTGACCTCTGAAATAGCAAATAACGGTTGAGAAAAAGGTTAAAAAGAATTGGCTGCTCGTTTCGGCGGTAATGCGAACAATGGCAATTGCTCGCCTCGTAATCTGAATGCGAATAACGCCGCTTCTAATACGAATCGCAACAATTGCGGCCTTGCCCTGTGTGGGCTAAAAAATTGGGTATATTCTTTTTAATCTTTCCCAGGAGTGGAGAATCAATAAAAGACAAGCGTATGAGGTTATATGATAAAAATATGATAGAGATGCGCGACGGTCGTAAGCCCGTCATTAGCCCACAACTGAAATTAGTTTCAAACTATATAGATGTAAGTTTGGATGATATTAGAGAAGCATGCGAAGCGGCATTTAAAAACCATTCTAAAAAGAATGATGTTGTTAATTTTAATTCTGATTTTGATGGTAATTCGTTAAAATTGTATGAATGGTATTTAGATGGTACTTATGTTAGCAAAATCAAATATCGCAAACTTGTAAAAGAAAACAAGAATGGTAAGGTTCGTGAAATAAACAGCCCGGATCTTACCACCAGAATCTATCAGCATCTTGTTTTAGTAAAGTTAGGTCCTTTGTATTATGAGAAGGATAATATGAATGGTCTTAATTGTAAGCCGGGATTTGGCATAACAGCATCGTCTAAATCAAGGTCTCTTATTAAAAAGATAAAGCATGTTTATTATGATAGACTTGATTTGAAGTATTGCCTGGTTATAGATCAACGTAAATGTTATAACCATGTAAAAGACAAAGTGTTTAGAAAAGTACTTAAGAACTTTATTTAAAATAAAAAGTTTATAGATTTTGTAATAGACGTAAGTTTCGTATCTGGAGAGCTGCCTATAGGGACTCCTACAAGTCCTTTCATTCATCATCTCCTTATGAAAGATTTTGATGATCTTGCAAAGAGAATAGCTCCTTTTTCATTGAGATATGCCGACGATAATTTCCTTGCTTTCTATACTTTGATTTTTGCGGGTATGTTTTCCACCGTAATAACAAAGGCGTATCTGAACACAATAAAGGTTATGTGACAATAAGGAAGAGGGTAGCCAAAGACGCGAAGAAGTGTATTACAAATGAAAGCTGGTCTTCTTACTTCGGTCTTTTAAAACACTGTGACAGTTATTCATTAATGTCAAAAATAGAAAATATCATGAAATTACGAGATTTAACAAGCACGATTCGTATTGATAAGAAAATGGATGCGGACAACATCGACGTAAAGAACCTTGAAGGTATTGTATTTGATATCGTGAACTACGAAATACGAAGCAATAACAAGAATGAGCCAAACTGGATAAAGTGCTTGATAGGTATTCCAGAAACCAATAAAGAAGGTATTCCTACCGGCAGGAAACTCGCAAGGGAATTTCATGGTAATTATCAAGGTATAGTAAATTTTATTTCAAAATGCGAACTTACTTATGGCAAAGATGCTATTCTCCCTATTACCGATGTAGAGATAGAAAACAGATGCGGATACGTTTTTAAAGGCAGCACTAACCGCTTGGAATACATTGATTGACTTCTTATTGTGATGGTGTGAATGAAAATTGTTATCTTGCACCAAAAAAAGAAAGTCATGAATTGTAATACTTGTAAAGATGACAGACCTGATATTCTGAGATCTAATATCTGTATCGGGTCTGATCCGTGTAATGACTGTACGGACAATTGCGAAATTCTTCCAAAAGAATGCGATTGCCCGTATGGTCATTTAAGCGATCATTGCATTCATTATACAGGATGCAAGACATTCATATCCAAATTAACTCCAGGTATGCCTTATAATGAGGTTATGCATAATATAGAGCTGGTTTTTGAAAACATAGATAAGTTTTTGGATAGGATGGTTGAAGAAAATACGCTTTTAAAACAAAGGGTTGAAAAACTTGAAAAACAGTTACAAAATGGAAAAGAGTGCACAAATTGGTAAGGACTTAAGTGGTAAACACGTATATGTTCCACATGTGGACGAGACGCCGGTGCCATGCCCGGACGGATACACCTGCACGAACTGCGTGTACTGCGCGGACGGCATCAATGCTGGCTACTTCAGTCTGGCTCAGAAATCTGATCTTACGGCTTTAATCAATGCAATGATATGCCGTATGGAATATCAGGATAGGGAAATAGAATTTTTAAAACAAAAAATAAATATTTTGAGTAACAATGGCAATAACAGGTAACGGTTGTTTTGGCAGTCATGGTGGGTGCGAACGCCCGCATCATTGCAATATTCCTTCTTCTAACATATTCTATGATGGAGAAACTATAGAAGAAGCTGGTTTGTATCATGGTATGCCTTTAGACGGAGCTTTGGCTAATTTAGCTAAATACGTTTCAAGGGCTATTAATGTAAGTGGATCTGTTAATATGGAGGTATTTGACGGTACTTCTCATGTGGTTCTAAAGAAAGATCCGGCAGAGATTTTGCTTGTGTCTTATTGCGGAGGTGTTGTACCTTCTGATATGTATAAAGTCCAGGGTCGTACTGTTAAGTTCTGCCGGGATATGTGTCAACAAGACGAATTTGCTGAAGTGAGGGTCGTGTACCGAGAAGAGGCAAATAGTTCTTATGGGTTCCATTGTTAATTTAGGAGGATAAGAAATGGCAGAAAAATGCAAAGGATTTATATGTGGGGGTAATCTCGTTGATGGCTCTGTGCCTTCTGATAAGTTGGATAAAGAAACTATTGTCGAGCTTATTAAAGAGATTCTGAAAGAGGAAATGCACGAATCTTGGCTTAAGGAAATAATAGAAACCATACTTAAGGAATCCATTGATTCGGATTGGCTTCGTGAGTTCTTTAAAGAAGTTCTTAAAAAATATGCTAAAGAGGAATGGTTTAAGGACATTATCTGCGGCTTAGGATGTGTAGGTGTACAAGAGATATTCGACGTTATTCCTACTGACATAACATTTGAAGCCACAGGCGGTACGGCTACGGTACAGGTGGTTGTCGATGATGGAGTTGAATGGGAGTTGACACTTTAAATTAGGGAGGATAATTATGTCGAGAGAGAAAATATATAAGATGGATGATGGTTCTTGGCTTACCTCGGACAAGAAGGAAGGTGTCGGTCGTGATAAAATGAATTTCGATGCTCCATCTTGGAAAGGGAGGGAAGACAGGATCACTATCCGAATTGTGAAGAAGTCCGATACTGAAAGTATGAAAGCTATTACTTTCAGGCAAAAAGGCATTAAAATCACAGAAGTCTCGGTTAGCAGGCTGGAGTTCCCTATATCTGGTGGAGATAAGCAGATCCTTATTACTACCAACGCCGCTTCGATCAATGCCCTTATTACGGGTGAGAAAGATATAAAGGGTGTCATAAAAGCATTTACTACCGCTTCCGGTCTTAATATTGACGTCAATGATATTAGGCTTGATTATGGTTTCCCTGGTGATCCGGGTCTTGAAGACACGTTCCAGGTTTCGATGATTGTTTCCATGCCTGGCAATGAGGATGGGAATGAAGTTAATGAGAACATAACTATAAATGGTGTACTGATTCCTATTTATCAGCCTGGAAAGGTCGTTCCTTACATTAAATTGGATAAGGAATATGAACAAATTGAGGGTGATGAAACAAGCACGCAGTTAAGTATAGAAAGTAATATAAAAGATTATGTTATTGAAATAGTTGAATGCGAGTCTGTGGATAAGGAGGAAATCTACCTGGACAAGGATGTTGTTGATCTTGATTCAGATGGATCACCGGAGGTAATCAACGTAAGTACAACTCCCGAAAATTTAAGATGGAGGATTAGCGAATGAAAGTAGGTAATTGTTGGGCGAACATAGATAAGAAAGAAGGCAGTCTTAACAGTAAGGTTAATATTTACTTTGATGAAAATGATACTGGTGCCAACAGAAGTGTCAAGATAAGGGTGTCTTCCAGGGATGGTAGCGTATCTGAAGAATGTACGGTAGTTCATAAAAAAAAAGAACAGGTAGTTTATAGAAATAAAAGGCAGTCGGATCTTTTCACAAAAGAAGGATGTAATCCTGAGACAGAGAAAGGGGAAGAGCTTGAGTACGTTGTTGAGGCCGGAAAATACACGTCTATCATATCTCAGTCTGATGCTGATGACAAGGCTATGAGAGACATTGAGCAAAATGGTCAGAACTGGGTTAATGAGCATGGTCGTTGTATAACCATATTATGGTACAATGTCAAGAAATCAAAGTCGTTTAGAAAGAACGACTGCGATCCTGATACCGAAGAAGGAAGTTTGGTTACGATGACGATCGAAGTCGGGCAGTTCTCTTCTTCCATAAGCCAAGAGGATGCTGACCGTAAGGCTGAAGCCGAGTTGAATGCCAAAGGTCAAGACTATGCTAATTCTCATGGCACTTGCAATACCATAAAATGGTACAACGACAGGAAATCCAAAATGTTCCAAAAGACAGATTGTGAGGTAACTGAAGTTGGATCTATGGTAGAGTACGTTGTAGAAGCCGGCCGTTTCTCTTCTTCTGTTTCTAAGGAAGATGCTAATCAGAAGGCTTTGGAAGCCTTGGAAGCTGAAGGTCCAGGGTATGCTAATGAGCATGGCACCTGTGAAACCAATTTATGGTATAACGTAGAGAAGTCGAAAGTATTTTATAAGAATGACTGCGAAGATGGGTTTATCGGAGCACCTTACACTTACACGGTAGAAGCCGGTAAATACACATCAGACGTAAGTCAAGAAGATGCTGATCAGAAAGCTCTTGATGATATAGAGAAAAATGGTCAGGATCAGGCAAACCTGAATGGAGAATGCGTTACTGATCCAAATTATTTCGTCGGAAAGGCTTCGGCTCGTGTTCAGAAAAATGATTGCGATGCTGAATCTCAGACCGGAAGCTTTGTCGATTTAACTGAAAAGGATCTTGCTGGATACCCGGATGCTTTTGTATCAAGGGAAAGCCAGGAGGCGGCTAACGCGCTCGCTCAGGCTGCTATGGAAGAACAGAAACAGGATCTTGCAAATAAGAAAGGCACTTGCATAGATAAAAACCAATTTGTTGGTGTATATAGCAAGGTATTCACAAAAGACAATTGCGACGGAGAAGGCGTAGGTTCGCAGGTAACAGTAGACCAAGATGATGTAATCGGTGGTCCTTTTACTTCATACGAAAGCCAGGAGGCGGCTAACGCGCTCGCTCAGGCTGCCGTCGAGCAGCAGGGCCAGGCCATAGCCAACCGGGACGGACATTGCACGTGGACTGGTAAATACAGTGAAGAATTTACCAAAAACGATTGTAATGAAGGTCAGGTAGGGTCTAAGATTACTGTAACCGAACAAGATGTTGTTGGTGCTCCTTTCACATCTACCGTGAGTCAAGATGATGCTAATAACAAGGCTAAAGCTGCTGTCAAAGAACAAGGACAGGCTATTGCTAACAGTAAGGGTAATTGTGAGAATATGACGGTCTATACCGGTCATTACAGCAAGAGATTCGTTCCTGAATGTGAAGCTTGCCATAAGGGTGTAGAAATGGAGGTTACGGCCGAAATGGTTAATGGTAGTCCTGTTACGTCTACAGAAAGCCAGGATGCGGCAGACGCAGAAGCTCGTAGGATCGTAGAAGAAGGAGGCCAGGCCTATGTTAATAAAAACGGCAACTGTACGCCACTTAGCACCGATCCTGTATGGGAAGACGTTGTTCCGGAAGAACTTAGATGTAATGAAGGTAAGTCTCAGAAAAAGCAACATGATACCAACGAATGTTCTGAAACCCACAATCAAGAACGTTGGGTAGATGGTGGGAACAAAGTTTGTAGCTGGACCGGTCATTACTCAGAAACGTTCCAAAAGAACGACTGTGAAATACCGGATTCAGGAACAGAAGTAGAGGTAAGTGAAGCTGATGTTGAAGGCAATCCTTTTACTTCTTTCGTAAGTCAAGAGGATGCTGATAATAAGGCTAAGGAAGCCGTTAAAGCTCAAGGGCAGGCTATTGCTAACCAAAAAGGTAAATGTAGGTTCGTAGGCGTATATAGCAAGCAGTTTACAAAAGACAATTGCGGATCATGTCAGCATGGCGTTCCGATGAGCGTAACACAAGACATGGTGGGTGGACCGTTCTATTCTAATGAAAGCCAGGAAGAGGCAGATAGGTTGGCTCAGGAAGCCGTAGAAGCACAAGGTCAGGCTTATGTTAATAAGAACGGAACGTGTGAAACAGATAACACCGACCCTGTATGGGTAGATTCGGAACCGCTCGAAACCAAATGTGAAGGTGGTAAATCTTATAAAAAACAGGTTAATACCAACGAATGTTATGGTGGAGAAAATGAACGATGGGTAGAAGGCGGAGACAAAGTATGTACCTGGACCGGAACATATAGCAAGCAATTTACAAAACAGTGTGCTGATGGAGGTGTCGGATCTGAGGTTACTATAGACCAAGATGATGTAACCGGCGGTCCTTTTACGTCTACCGTAAGTCAAGAAGACGCAAATAGTAAGGCTCAGGCTGCCGTTGAGGCCCAAGGTCAGGCTCTTGCTGACGCACAGGGCACTTGTACTTGGACCGGTAAGGCAAGTAAGGTCTTCACCAGAAACAATTGCGGAAGCTGTCAGCATGGTTCGTCTGTTACCGTAACCCAAGATCAGGTGGGTGGTCCATTTACGTCCAATATCAGTCAAGCTGATGCTAATAAGAAGGCTCAAGATGCTGTAAATTCCCAAGGTCAGGCAGTAGCTAACAAAAATGGTGATTGCGTAGCTGATAGAACAACTCCTTCTTGGTCGGATACCGGAAGTACCCGTTGCGGCGGTTGTACGTCTCAGAAGCAACAACGTGACACCAATCCATGCTCTTCTTCTTATAACGACACAAGATGGGTTAATGGAGGTGGAGAGTCTTGTACTGACTGGTCTTACTATGGAACAGGAGACTGCGTAGGTCATACTCAGTACAATGCTTATCGTGATAGTTGCTCTGGTAGCATAGATCGTCAATATTCTGTAAGTTGTAGAAATTGCTGTAATTGCGGATCTTACGGTTCTTGGCAAGAAAATGGATGTAATGGAACCAAAACTAAGTTTATTCGTTACGATGATTGCGGAAATTCTGATACTAAAGAAGAGTATGTTATTGGAAGTTGCGGATATGCACCATATGAATTTCAGTTCCATGATGGAAGAACGAGCAAGTCAAGGTCTGTAACTGGAGAATCTCAGGATATTAAAGAAGTTATCATAAGTACTAAGAATGATTCATATATAGGATATTCTGTTAAATCGAAACCTTCTTGGTGTTCTGTTGATTACAGAGACCAGACATCTGAAAGCATGAAGGCTTTGGTGACATTATCTGCCAATACAACATCTTCTTCCAGATCTGGTGACATTGTTTTTGTTCAAAATGAATCTGGAAAGACTGTTACTCTTAGCATCACACAAGATGTTGCAGTTACTTACGAATTTAGTACCAACCAAAACACTTGGAATGCCGATGCAAATGGAGGTGCAAATAACTCATATTTATGTATTCAATTAAAAAGTAAAAAGAATGGAAGTAAGATAGGATACACTGTATCATCTAAGCCAAGTTGGGTTACAGAAGTTACAGAAAAACCGTCAGGGGTAAATTGTCCTGTTTTGTCAGGCTATGATTATTTATTTGTAATAATCTCATCCGCAAACAGCTCTTCATCTTCCAGAAGTGGCACTGTGACATTGAAGCAAAATGAGTCTGGGAAGACTGTTAACATAACAGTCAACCAAGAAGGCAAGGCAGAGGCTAAGCCTGTTCCGGCGCATATTACATTGAAAAACGGCTCTTGGGCTACCTATAAGAAGAATAATGTTTTTTATAACACTGGCGCCGGTAAGTGTATTGCCGGATTCGAATGGACTGGTGATGAAAATGGAAATATCCGAATCTTCACCTGTGATATTAAGGTGGTGGATGCTAATTATCGTGAGATATCTGGAGCTACTATAAACACCGGAACAATAACCCAGAGAATACGATCTGGAAGCTCTTGTTCGTATTTCGGGGCTGTAGCGGGAGGTATATTGGCAGGATATGTTCATGTTGGAGATGAGAATAAGGATACTACATGGTATATACGAACTATAAACGTATCCTATGATGGCAAATTGTATAAGAGTGCTATTGTTAGGCAGTATGAAAAACAAAATATCTCCAAGAATGGTGGTATATTTAATGTCTATAATGAGTCACCTGCTTCTTACAACTTTATCGTAGATGGAGCTGAGTGCGGTGATGAAAGAGGAACTTTAAAATACGCTTATTCTCAAATGGATCTTAATCCAGCATAATTAGCAAGGGGAGGGAATTTAGTTCTCTCCCCTTGAATATTTTAGATTATAATATTGTGTTTTAAGTATTGTCTATTAGAATAAAAATGATTAATATTGCACATCATTCAATTTTAAATTTTTAGTATCATGGCTTGTAAAAAGAAAGCTCGTCAGGGTGGGGAAGTTGATAAAAAGGACAAACCCAAAATGCGTCAAGGCGGTAGCGTTGGAGGCAAGATGAAAAGAAAGAAGACGAGCACTAAAAAGTGATTGAAAACCAGGGGAAGGTGCTGATCACCTTCCCCATTTTAATAACATAACAACAACATATTATGAGCAACAAGTTTATTAGCAAAGGACAGAGGAATGTCTGTGTGACGTTTGTGAAGTATTATCCTGTGTTGATGCAGGTTATTATGTTAGCCAGCATTTTTGATGAGTTTTATCCTTTTAGTATCACTAATTGGCTGTATCCGATATTAGGTCATTCTATATCATAGGACCTATTTCTCTTGGCTTTTTCAAGAATGTTCAGGTTTTGTATATGGCATAGGTTATTGATCTATAGCATGATTTTTAATATCTGTGTAGAATGGGTTACGGTTAATATTGAGATGCCTATTGAGCACAATATCGTAGTGTGGTCTGTTATGGCTGTTACTCTTCTGATAATCATTGCCTCTATTGTTTTAAGGTTTAAAACAGGATGTTTTGAAAATGAAAGAAATTCTGACAGAGACGCTGCGTAAAAGCGGTGCGGCGGTATGCGATAAGATAAAGGAGATGTTTTTAAGCGGGGAATGCGATCATCTTACAGCCAACGATCTTGAGACATGGACGCAGCTTGCTAATCCGGCTAAGTACTATACCGGAGAAGAGGCTGTTTCTTATCTTAATGTAACTTCTAAAAGATTTTATGAATATCGTAAGGCTAAGTTAGTTCCTGATCCGGTTAAGATAAAGGGATTCCCTAAGCCTTTATATACGAAAGTCATGTTGGATGAGGCTATAAAAACCATATCCGGTATGAGTGAAAGAGATATTTATATGAGGATATTGAATGCTAAATCAAGAGAATCAAGAGCAAAAGAAAGGAGGGGAGCATGATCACTAATGGTGAATTTGTATCAAGAGTCGTAAACGGTATTCATGCCCTTGACAAAGATTCGCATGTTAGTCGGAGATGGATATTGAATATCGGTAGAACTAAAGCCGAATCTTATACGGCCCAGAGGTGGGATGATGGGACGTTACTTGGCGACCACCGGCTCCTAACTTACGTTACTTGTCTGGAGATGATTGAAGTTGATAAAATAGTTTGCTGCGATGACGAATTTGCGTTGTGTAATACACTTATGCGTTCAAAGCATAGGCTTCCAGGACTTCTTTATTCTGCCCTCAGACCGGCTATTACTAAGGTGACTAACGTAGATAACACTATATTTTTTAAGTTCGCTGAAATAAAGTCGTATCGCAATGAACAAAAAAGACCGTATGCTAAATATGTTAAAGAACGTCGTCCTTTTTATTATGTAGAAAACGACTATATTTATATACCGGATTTCCATATAGAGCTTATTAACGTAGAGTTCTTTACAACAAGAAGAAAGAAGGCGCTGGAGTTAATGGCTTGCGATCCTACACCTAAAGGGTGCGAATCTGAATGGGAATACGAATTTATTTGCCCTATTAAGCTGATTGAGTATGTAGTGGCAGAGACGATAAAGGAAGTAGCATTCAGGCTACAGATTCCTATTGATGAAAATCCGAATCTTGATTCCAACCAGAAAAGTCAAATTGTTCAATAATAAAATATTATTTATCTTTATTTGGGTCTTAGTTGTGAAACCAAGACCCATTTTTATATAACTTAGTAACATGAAAAGAACATCAATACAATCACCGTATTTTGCAGCCTACTACCATCGTCTTATGAAGAGAAAGAATGGTTTTAAGAAAGGCATGATAAGAGATAGAGGAGAGGTTTTAAGGCTGTTGTCTATTATATGGAAAACCGTATCAGAGCATTATGTGGAAGCTGATGCTGGTGTTTACGTAGATAACGTGGGCTACTTATGCCATGTGCTTATACCGGGCCAGCGCTTTACCGTCAGGCGGGACCTGGACATCGTGAGCAGGCTCGGCACCAACGGCTACCTCTACAACCACCTGGCTATGGATTTCGCAGACTCCAAAAGATATTACCATTTTGTAATACAAGATAGCTTGAAAAAGAAGTTAAGGGTTAAAATGAATAAAGGACGAAGATATCGATTTATGTACAATGAAATACTTGCTAAAAGAAGAGTGTTTAAAGATTTCCAGATTAAGAGAGTTTTCGAAGATAAAGAATTAGGACACAGAAAGTCGTAGAAAAAAAGTAGCGATCACCCTTTGTAGATACAGGATAATCGCTACTTTTGCATATCCGTCTACTTTCTCAAGCAGGCGGATACAAAAAAACAATTCCTATTATGGGAACAAAGGTAAACAATTTTCAAAACAATGCGAAGAACAGTAACATTATTTTGACGCAAAAATCCAGCGAAACGGAAACAAACGGGAGCGTAACAATCTTTAAAAATTCAGAATTTGGAGATATTAGAACCATAGTAGATCCAAATGGAGATGTGTGGTTCGTGGCTATAGATGTAGCTCGATCACTTGGCTATGCTACGCCTAAAAATCCAATAAAAAGACATGTTGATGAAGAAGATACCATTCTTTTGCAACTGTCTGATTTTCAGAGGGGCTCGTTTTGGGCTCCCTTGGAAATCAATGAGTTAGACAGCATACGTGTAATCAATGAATCTGGGTTATATTCTCTTGTTTTGTCATCAAAATTAGAATCGGCAAAGAAGTTTAAACGATGGGTAACATCCGAGGTTCTCCCCTCTATAAGAAAAACGGGTTCTTACTCTATAACTCCTAAAGATTATCCATCTGCCTTAAGAGCTTTAGCTGATGAGGTTGAAGCCAAGAACAGAGCCATAGCAGAGAGGGTTCAAGCTGAAGCCGAGAAACAGCAAGCTATAAAGACAATAGAAGAGCAGCGTCCCGATGTGGAGTTTGCGGAGTCGTTCAAGAAAGTTGATTATGAAAACATGTGGTTGATTAGAGATATCGCGAAGAAGCTTGAACAAAATGGTATTATCATCGCCGAGAAGAATCTTCGTTTGTTTCTTGAGGAAGTCAAGTTCATGTTCAGAAATGGGCAGGGTAGATGGGAGCTATACAGTGATATTGTCAAAAATAAGTTTGGTGTTTACAGATCATATTTTGTTGACAAATATTCTGGGGAAAGAGTTAATCAGTAAACCATCTACATGACTGGTGCCGGATATGAAGTCACACTTAAGGGGATAAAGGAAAAGTGTAGGAGCCTTTTCTTGAAGTACGGCAAGTTTGAAGATCCTAACTTTTGAAAACACAAAATAGGGCGTTATACATATTATTTATATCTTTGTGGAGGTCAGGTTCGTTTCCTGTCCTCCATTTTTTTAAGAGATGACAGTCGAAAATTATATCATAGAGTTAAAATCGTCTTTAAGATCATTTGACAAGCGTGATCTGATAGATGAGGTATCCATCTACAAATGGGTAGAAATTGCCCTGAAGAAGTTTGGAGGCGATATTACTATGCGCAAAGAAGCGGTAGTGGATGTCAAGCGAGGGCAGGCCCGTATGCCTGGTGATTACTTTGATCTTATTCTGGCTTTTAAATGTGATTTTAAAGGATATGAGGTGCCAGAAGGTGACAAGGTGATACCAGAACTTCAAAATACAATAGCCTGGAAAGAACGCACCGAAAGAAGTTATAGGTGGTGTTCTTGCGATGAATGTTGTAAAGACGAATGCGAGAAAGTGATAGTTGAAAAATTTTATATTAACACCCACGATCGCGATCATGAAGTTCGTTGCTATTATGACCGGCCGGTAATGTTAGGTCTTGCCAAGCCTATGCTTCGTGATTCTTGTTTAAGTAAATGCCGGAATAAGGTAATAAAGGATAGTCCGTATGAGATAAATATCGTAAACGGATTCCTGTATGCTAATTTCGATGGTCCTATTTACATGCAGTACCGGTCTCTTCCTTTCGACGGAGAATCTAATATAATTATACCAGACACGCCTCAAGGTCTGGTATTGGATTATGTAGATAATTTTGTAAAGATGAGATTCTTTGAGGAACTGATGTATAATGGAGAAGCACAAGGGGCTGCCGATTTGTTCAAGTTGTATGCACAGCAAGATTTGGTTAAGCTGAAAAATGCTAAGACCGAACTTAAGATGATGGGTATGACATTGAAAGGCATGTACGAACCTCTTAGACGGCGCCGTGCTGAGTTTGAGATATATACTAAGGCGTATCCTGTAATTGACAATATACTTAAATTGGTATGACAGAAGTAGTTCTATTTATATATTTGTCTGGCGTTATCGCATCTATGATTGTTTGGTCAATCAGGCAATTTAAAGGAGATGCGAGTTTGGTAGAGACAATGTACTGCCCGGTAGTATTTTTGTTGAGCTGGATATACGTATTTGAAATATTTAAAAAATAAACAAAATGTTAGAAGTTGGTGCAAGCGAAATAGTAACTGCCGATAAAATAAGAGGCGTAGGACCGGCAAATATTATCTTCACAGCCGGCCCTAATCCGGTAGCCGAAGATCGTAGAGGCGTAGCCAAGGTAACGGCTGGTGGAGAGAGTAAGAACGTTACAATCACACAAGCTGCCGGAGAGCAGGTCGTTGTAATTCCTGAGTTCGATTATCTTGTTCTTAGATACGGATGGGAATCAGAAGACGGTTCTGATTTTGATACTGCAACTGGGTTCGCCAATACAGGCATCTCGGATGTAGATAATAAATACGTTGGATGGAGTAAGCAGTGGGCTACTACCCAACAACAGGTAGGTGATTACCTTATTTATGGTGGTGATAACATGCAGTCAGGACTCGAAGGGGCACTTATTAAGATGAAGACCTTGCTATCAGCGCCTGGAATGGACGAGTCGGAACCTAATATCAATGCTGATATCTATGGTAATTGGTATGGAAATAGAGGGCGAGGAAATGTTGTTGTGTCTTTTACAGCCTACCTTGGAGGAGAGATGGTTAAACAAGGATTTAACTTCATTAACGAAGGTGGTGAAGAAGTTTACTCCGACAGCATCACTACCAACGTTTCGGCTCATGGTGAAACCAATTACCAAAATATAAAAGGTTTGTACACTAAGATGGGTACGATGGTTTATAATAAGGAAAAGCGTGATTGTGTTATTGTTATAGGTTAAGGTGATGGAAGGTCTTTGGGATAAATACAATAGGATTAAGGAGGTATTTTATCGGGATTTTGTTTATGATTCCAGCTACACAAAGCAGGCCTCGTGCATCCCACTGTCGTCGGTTAAGAACGGGGTAGGCTGGGTCGGCGACGGAACCATTAATCTGGCTCAGTATCTTCAGTTTCTATACACGGAAATAATTCTCGGCAATAAGATAGAAGATGATGTTCGTAATGCCATATTGGTACTTACTCGCCTTGCCGATACTACTTATGATCTATTTTTTAATAACAATAAAGGTATTTATTTCAAATTCGAAAAAGGATTTTTCTTAAGAGATGACATACATGGTGAAGACGCAAACAAATTTGGTCTTTCCAAAATAAGTTCAGGGTACACTAATGGTATAGAGTTAAAAGACGAAGACCCTTGCTTTTCTCCATTTATCTCGCAAGATCAGATTTGGAATCTGGCTCCGATATTAGCTTTCTTATCAGAAAAAGGATTTGAAGAAGCCAGGCAAGTAGGATACGATATTTTTGAGTACGTTATTAGAAACGGACACAAGATATACAATCCTTATTACAGTGCCTTGCTTCATCATTGGACATTCCTTCCTGATATGGATACCGATAAGGTCAAGCCGTGGGATAGGGTTAGCAACCGTAACAAGAATCTTAAATACAAAGTTAAGGTTAAGAGAGGAGCCAACAACTGGTATTTTTCAGGAGGATTCAGATGGGCTTTTAAGAAGTTCGGAGGCGAGTGTAGTACATTCTGGCATTGCCTATGGTATAAGCCATTTATATTCTTAGCAGATAGAGTATATCATCCATACGTATGTAAATGGTTTGGTATTAAAGTTAAGAACAATTCTTACTATTGTCTTGGATCCACAAATGAAAAATCATGGTATGGTCCTAAGTTCAGAAAGAGGCTGGTTAGTAAGTTTAATAAGTCTCTGGAAGGGGGAGAGCTATTTATGCCGCATCTTGTTTTTCTTAGAGGGGGTGAAGACGTTGATAAAAGCAAGTTAAGATCTTATCTCGAAAAATGGGAATGGGATGGAGTTAATTCTCCTATTGAGTTTTTGATTTTGTGTAATTGGTTTAAAATTATTTTTGGCAATGAAAATATATTATAAATCAAAAATAGCTAAGTTATTTACGTTCATTGACGGCTACAAAACGATTATGTTGTTTGGAGCCGTATTTACCGAACGTGATAGTATATCATTGAGAGCCGAATATCATGAGGAGGCACATTGCAATCAGTATCATACGTTATTTGATTTTGGTATGTTCGTGTCTTTGCTTACAATAGGATTGTGTCTCTTATTCGGTAATATAGGATGGTGGATGCTGTGGCTGTCTCTTATTCCGATATTTTTATACTATTCATGGTATTTAATTGAGTACCTGATTAGGTTGTGTATATATCGCAATCACGATAAGGCATATCATAATATCGTATTCGAAAGAGAGGCTTTCGACTTGGAAAAGTATTGGAATCGGCATGATGTTTTGAGGAAGGAGTCGGAAGGGTTTAGTTTCCTCGGTTATTATAGAAAGGAGTATCATTATGAGTAGGAAAAGATATTTTGAGGAACAGAGATCTGGTAATGGAGCTATTTATCATTGTGTAAAAACAGAAATTGAGCCTGGAGATAGGATCAGGTTATTTAATTTAATGAATAAAATCAAATCCGATACAATTAGCCAGGATAAGATAAATAGTGTACTGAATCAGCTTAGAGAAGGAACGGCCTTTAATATTCATACTCATAGTTCAGTTTCTTTTTCGTTTTCAAGCACTCATACCGGTTACGAACCAATGACAATATGGATTAGATTTGACCCGTATCCTGCAAGTGAACAACAGGGTATTATATACAAGTTTCAGATAAATGACCATAGGTACGTTTTTATGTTTTCTAATAGATACGATGGAATGAGAGATTTTATTAATAATGCAGATGAAGATGTTGATTGTATTACTTCTGCAACAGAGAGTAGTATATATCACAATGATTCTTTTTATATATTTGTGTAAATTATGAGGAGGAGATTCGAATATAAAGACATGGAGCTTGAAGACTTTCTTATAAGGTTCTATCCTGCCGGGAATTATACCTGGATCGTACCTGAAGGATGTAGGGAGGTTGATGTGTTTCTTGTCGGAGGAGGGGGTGCAGGACATAATGGAAGCGGTGGAGGTGGCGGCTATACTAAAACCTTCAAAAAAGATACATCCGGATGGAGAGACGGTGATGCTATCTCTGTTGCACCGGGTCAGTCAATTCCGATAACAGTTGGGAAAGGAGGAATTGGAGGGTATTCTGAAGTTGCCCCCAACGGTGGATACTCTCAATTCTTAAATTCAAGTTATAGAGCTAATGGCGGAAATGGTGCGGGTAATGGTTATCCAGGCGGAAGTAATGCCGGAGCATATACTGGTGGCAACGGCGGAAGTGGCGGAGCAGGAGATGATTCAGATACGGCTAAAGCGGGTTCTGATGGATCTAACGGAATCGGCAGCCGCAATGAAAATGGCTCTCTCTATCCAGCTGGTTCCCTATATGGCGGAGGAAAGGGTCAAAGGCATACAACCCGCGATTTTGGCGAACCTACTGGGAAACGAAATGCCGGAGGTGGTGGTTCAGACAGAAATATAAATGGGGGCATGGGTGGAGAATCCGATTACGACAAAGGATGCGGAACTGGAAAAGGCAATAGAAAAAGTGGCGGTTACGGTGGTGGCGGTTGTGGTTCTTACGGTAACGGCGGTGATGGCACTGTGTTGATTAGGGGTAAAAGATATAAATCGTAAGTAGATGTTATGAGACGAAGATTTGAAAATGTTAATATGGCGATGGGTAATTGTTTCTCTCCTGTAATGGAAGGAAGTCAATTTCAATGGAATAATATTGTAGTTAATAGTCCAGTATATATAACTCCAATAAGAAGAAAGAAATTCAAGATAAGTTTTGGAGAATTTGATTTATCCAAAGTTTTGTTTAATGTATCATCTAATCGTGATATTATAATAAGAGATAAGTCTCCATATACATTTCTATTGTTACTTCTGTCTGCTGATCATTCTAAATGCAGTTTGTTTAATAATCATCTAACAGTTAATACCCAGGATTTACCAAGATATGTTTTTTACATTGATTCCGAACATGAGGAACTGTATTCATACAAAGACGGGGTTTTAGAAAGTAATGTGACGATAACGGATCCAGTTGATAATTGTTTCTATAATTATATTGATATTCAAATAAGAAATTTCAAGGATAATCCTATCCCCGATTTTTATGTAGGTGTGGTCGATAAAGTAGGAGACTGAAAATGTATTTCTTTTCTTCACCTACTTTAGAAATCCATGATTAAATCTCTTTTGCTATCTTTGTGACAAACAGTTACAAAGATGGCATCAGAAGATAACAGAAACATAGCGGTTCCTCAAACAGGTATGAATCGCGATCTGCATCCGTCGAGTCTTACGGATCAGCATTATACGTTTGCCTTGAATGCCAACATCGAATCCGAGGACGGTAATGTTGGGATGAGATCTAACGAGCATAGTAATCTTAAATGCATTGATTTCGATGGGTTTAAAGTTATTGGTTACAAGAATGATCTTACTTCAGGCAATATCTATTTTTTTATAACAAATCCTGAAACAGGCGTATCTAAAATAACTTATTTCAAGCCTGAATCCGATACAAGTATCTTATCCGATTCCGATATAGAATCTATGGTAGAAGGATCGGAGTCGTTGTGTTCTGGCATGAAGACCTTGCTGGAAGACAACGAGCAAGATCCGTGCCTTAAGTTCTCTATCTATCATCCTATAAAAACAATAGAAATAAAGACAGAGAAATGTGGGAAATGTATTTACTGGACTGACGATTATAATCCTCCCAGGTATGTTATTGTAGACAAGGCTCTGACTCCTGATGATGAAGGTGATATATGGTATCATTATCATGGGTATAAGATATGCGATAAAGAATACGATAGGGATAAATTCATGCAGGAGAATGGTTGTTTTCTGGCATGTGAGAAACTTAGGGTGTTTCCGCTACTGGACCAGCCATGCGTAGAGCCAGCACAGATAGAGTACGGGGGCAGCCTACGTGCGGGCGTGTATCAGTTTGCTGTGGCCTTGTGCGATGAATTTGGTAACGAGAAAACTAACTATACTTCATTAACTAACCCTGTTCATGTATTTGATGAGCAATATATTAGGATAAATGATGGTAAATGGGGAGAAAGAACTAATCTTGGTATAAGACTTAAGGTGTCTAATCTGGATAGGCAAGTCAGCCATTACAAGGTGGCTGTTATTCAGAATACTGTAGGATACAATGGCGAAACACAACCTGTAGTGGATTATTTTATAGAAGGTATTCATCCTATTACAGAGAAGACCATATACTATTATTCTGATCTTAATAATAAGAGGACAACATTTGAACATATTTCTTTAAAAAGAGCCATATATAATACATCAAGAGGAATAGTGTCAGTCGGAAACCGTCTTCTTCAATATGGTCTTACGGCAGAAAAAGAATGGAATTTACAGCCTGTAGTTTCCCTCATGGGTCATTTCTTGAAATGGCAGGCATCGGTAGCCCACGAGGATCTGTATAAGGATGGTAATGCCTGTTCGTTGTATGTGGGATACATGAGGAATGAAGTGTATCCGTTTTCTATCTCGTTTAAGACATCTACTGGTTATAAAACTCCAGCATTCGTTCTTGTTCCCCCACCTTCTGATAAGGCGAGAGAGGAAATGAACAAAGACAGTATCCCATACCAGTCTATAAACGCATATGCTCCGGATTGTTCAGGAGTGGAAAGGAAATATGTATGGCAGTATAGCAATACGGCAGGAGATGGGGTATTGATTGACTACGATGCGGTTATTATAGATGAAGAACAGAAAGAGTGTAACAATCCGGCTACTGTAGGTCAAACTGTTATAGTGGAAAGCAATTTCGCTACTTTTAAAGGGAAATCAAGATTTATTATCGATTATGATGATATTGTAGGAACCCCTATAAATTATTTGTCTGAAAATATAGGTCTTGTAGCTTGTAATAATAAGGAGAATGGAAACAATGAAAGACAGATATGTAATATAGCTACCAAATATAGAGAAGACGGAGCACAGGATTATATGGAGCCAATTGATCATATTAGGTTACCAGAAATGGAAGGAGACTGCGAAGTCCCTTATCGTCAAGAATCTATATTGTCAGCTCCAGTTCCACTAATAACAGGCCTTGTAGAAGATTATATCTATAAGGTTCTTAGTGAAATGGAACACGTCTCTACAGATTATCTATATACCACAGGAGGAGAGAATCAGAATAAGTATTCTGTGTTGTTTAATTACGAGACAATGGATTCTTTATCTGAATGGATGGAGGAAGCATTTTTTGGGTATAGCGCTGGCAGCATATCAGGTGATGGTAATCAACACCTTTGTTCTGAGTTTTATCCATACTTACAACCTGGATCTGTTTTAAAAACCGTGTCTGATGCTATATACGTATTAGATACCATGCCTTGTACATGCGGATGTTATATTGAGAGTTATTGCTCTGATCCTACTGTGTCAAGAACTGATTATAACAACTTTCAAAATTATAATTATCTTCTTGGAAGTTATATCCTTCATATAGATGGATGGAGCCAAAAGATAAATGGTGTAGGAGATTGGAGAGCTGGTAGATCTACCAGTACAGTCATAAACAATCAGTATAGATCAAAGAACGGGCCCAGGTATTGTATTGAGCAATTTTGGCCTGACGCTTCCAAGAAGCTCCAGGATATGATATACAAAAATGCGGACACTGGCATACCTGAAACTGATTGGAAATTTGAGGGGTATGTGAATAATGCTACATTTAATAATCCTACAGGGGATAAGCTTAATATTGGATTCGCATCTGAATTTGTGGTATGGAAGTTTGTCAGAAATGTAATGACAAATGCAAGATTTATTAGGATTAATAGACCAGAAGAGTGGGACATAGAAGGTTATAAAGACGAGAACAAGGTTCTTTATCTTGAAGCTCTTGGAAAGGTAGATGGCATAATGGATGCTGTGTCTACCAATTACGTTCGTGTTTCTTTTTGGAAGGATGTTGAAACATGGTCCCCTCTTGGAATAGTACCAGTTGAATTTGATAGACCTGAGTATGAATCATCTCATTCCGTTATTGTTAACATAGCAAGACCGGCTTTCGGAGAAATAAATGAAGAGTTTTTTGATTCTATAGGTCAAAATTATTTTTATGTTACAATAGAATCTCCTATTGTAGCGGTTCCTTGGATAATGACGTTTAGAAAAATTCAATTTTGTTCTTATAAAAATTATGATACCCCAGAAGAAGAGGAAGAAGAAGGAAAGAAGCCTTCCCGTGCTATTCTTGGAGTCGCTTTTGCTACAGGTAAAACCATATATCCTTATATTTTTGGTGTAAGAGAAAAAGAAATAAATAAGGTTGATTTGTCTGTTGATTCAATAACATTAAGATCGACGGTAGTATTTGCATCTAAATGTCAGACATGTGGAGATAGGCCTATTAATTGCAAGCCTCGTCCTTATAAATACGGTGATTTTGCATATTGGGAATCATCTGAGAAATATCCTGCTAATTTTGAACTTTATGATAGTAGTAGGATGAAAATAGACACAGGCAGATCTTATGATGATCCAAAAAAAACAGAAGCTTATTCTAATATTATGAATAAGTTAACAGAATATTATGGTGCTCCTTTGTCAGACAAAAATGGATTATCTTATTTCAAGGGTCATTCTTATGGAGGAGTAGATACTTCTACCGTATTTTGCCAACAACCTATACGTCATTACCGGTTCCCAGATAATAAGCATATACCGTTCATGAACAGTGACGAACGTGGATATGACATAGCTTCTGAAATATATCCGGTAGGTATTATGGTAGATGAGAATACCATACAAGTGTTTTTGGATTTTGCGGTAGATTCTGGTTTGATTACGCAACAACAAAGAGATACGATCGTAGGATATGAACTGTATCGTGGAGATAGGAGGCTAAATAGGTCGGTTGTGGCCTCAGGATTGGCCTACGATATGCTTAGATACATAGGAGACGATGGTAATGTAAATATCTATCCTAATTACCCATATAATGACCTATCACAAGATCAATATAATTATACGTCTGGCAAAAGAGACGAGTTTATATCCCATCCTTTCGACAAAGGAGGAAACGTGTGGTATTCATTTTGTTCGCCTGATATTTATTTCAACAAGCCCGAACTTCCAAATGAAGTATGTATAGACGGGTTTCAAAGAGGAATGTCTGTAGGCAGTTTTATACCTGTCGAAGATCATCCAAAATGGACTATCTTAGGTCCTGCCGCTTATACGATGGCTGCGTCACTTGCCGCAGTTGAATCAAGTGCCACAATAGCCGCTATGATAGCAGAAGAGCTTCAGATAAGGGCTCAGTCTGGATACATAGGAGGGTCGGCTGGTCTTACCGGAGGAGGATTCCTAACGAATTTGAGTGTGGCCGTGCTGTTTTCTTCAATGGTGTCAACCATCAGTCAAACTCTTGCTAAGGGCCCGATATTGTACGGTAAGTACCGTTATGATTGGCTTAATACGTTTATAAACAATGGACCGAGACGTAATCATGCATGGTATTATACTTCTGTAGGATTATATAATTCAATGATAGGTATAACAGACCAGGATAAGTATGAACGAAATTTTGCTCGTGGTTTATCTTCTGTTAAGTACATGAAGTCTGGTGTATATCCTATGATGGATGCCAGTATGTCATCTAAATGGGGAACCGGTAAAAACGATAATGAGGGACGATTCTTATTTGTTAATAATATAGATCGTGAATCTTCGTTATTTTTATCATTTGGTGATCCAGGTGAAAAAGGAGATGGTAAATCGAAATATTTATTGGAATATCCGAACTATGTCTACAACTACGACAGTAGCCGTATAGATGATTCGGTTATTGCTGGAAGAGATGTTGTAGCAGGAAGAACATTCGAGCAATCCAAATCAGTTTCATACATCTGTTCTCCGTATATGAGGCTTATGAGATATAGGCCGGATCAATATGGTCAAATAGAAGATATAAAATGGATTTCCATAGGTGGATGTGGATTTTTCACTAATGAAAAGAAACTGATGTTCGGTGGTGATACGGTGATAACCAGATTTTCATTAAAGAGAAAATTTCCTGTTTTTTATAATAGTGCTTTTGGTATTGGAGATATGATACCTTTCCCTTACATGGATTATAGAAATGTAGGATATCCAAGATATTTTGTTAATTATGATACAGGGGAAGATGCGCTTGAAACCACGGATAACGAACGTTTCAATAGTTGGACATCTTCTAATAAAGGAAGATATGCTTTTTACCCAAATAGGAAGAGCTTGTATGAATTGAACGGTGACACCTCCGGTAAGTATGTAGATGGCAGATTTTATACATGGTTCTATGGTATTCCTCAGTTCCTTGTAGAGTCTGAAATAAATTGTAATTTCAGATTAGAGGGCCCTCAGCCTCATGAATTATTCTATCCAAAAGTAGGAGATTTTGTTTGGTGGACACAAGAAAAGAACGTATCTATCCATAGGGACAATGATTACAAGATAAGTCCTATCTACTCATCAAGAATGACATTAACACCTAATGTATTGCCGGCAACATACGAACGTCGTTTTTATGATTGTGCTTACCAGCGACCTAATGGTGTTATATGGAGTAGGGCTGACGTATCTGAAAACAGTCAAACAGATCCGTGGCTGACGTATAAGCCTATGGACTATCATGAGTTCCCAACCAACAACGGGAAGCTTATTCACATGAAGCGTATTGAATCCGATCAGATTCTTGTTAGGTTCGAGGATCAGGTTTCACTCCATAACGCCATAGACGTAATCAAGGAGCGCACCTCCCCAGGGCAGGCCGAGATGGGCACCGGCGGTCTGTTCGCGTCCCGGCCTCTGGAGTACAACACGACCGACCTTGGTTATTCTGGAACACAGAGCACTGAAATAATTAGTTCAGAATTTGGTCACTTCTGGGTAGATACTAAAAGAGCACAGGTATTTATGACCGATCCGAACGGACGTAATCTCAAGGAACTTAGTGTAGGTATCAGGCATTGGCTCAAGCGTCATCTTCCTTTTAAGATTCTTAGATACGGAATAACTAATATCTTAACCGGTACAGAGATGACAGAAGAAGATACAGACAATAAATTTATCGGTCTTGGTCTGTCTCTTGGATGGGATAATAGGTATAAGAGAGTACTTATCACGAAAAAAGATTATATACCTGTTAAGAACCCGGCATATTATAAATATGATGGTGGAAGGTTCTTATACAATGAAACAGAGGTGCTGTCAAACGATAAGGAAATATCTTTAAAGGACGAACAATATTTCAAGGACGTGTCGTTCACTATCGGATATTCGTGTCTGAAACAAGAATGGATTTCTTATTATTCGTTCTGTCCTGACTATTATATAGAACAGCAACAATATTTCCAAACAGGTATAAACTTCCCGGCATCAGACGAAGAAGGTGGCTTATGGAGTCATTTGCTGACGAATAAGAGCTTCCAGACATTCTACGGAGCAACATATCCATTTATATTAGAAGTGCCGATAAAAGAGAAATATAATGGCTCTACGTTGGCTTCTGTAGAATACGAGCTTGATGCAAGGAAATACGTCGATGATGTGAATTACACTCTTGACAGGAAAGTAGGTTTAGATACGATAACTATCTACAACGACACAAACAACTCAGGTGAAATTCATCTTGTTCCAGAAGAAAAGAATAATTTAGCGCAACGTATATCGTATCCGAAGATCGTAGGCGACTATACTGAGGTCCTGGATACTGAGGTATATAGAAGACATAAGTTAAATGACTTTTTCAACAGGGTTGACGATGACCGATCGGAGACCCCTATTTGGATCAAGGACAATAACGATATAAATAAGTCAGTTAATCCTGATGCCCTTAATTTCAGACGGTCATGGCTGGATAGGTTAAGAGGAAGTTGGATGCTGATGAGGATAAAGAAAGTAATTAGCAACCGGAAAATTATATTCCAGTGGTTGATTTCTGAAGATAAGATTAAGAATAGATAATATCGTATCATCCTCTACTTTTCAATAAGTAGAGGATGATTTTTTTATTCTACACATATAAATCCGTATTTCTTTATTATATGACAAATATCATTATTATCCATCCTGAACCATTCTCCATCGACTCTTACTGAATCATATTCTTTATGTATTAATAATTCTACATTTTTATTGCATACTCCTATTATAGATAAATTAGGATTCCCAATAGATAGTGTTTTAAGTCTTTCAATAGGATTACGGCTTTTTCCTATTTTAAATAAACCACTCGAACTATCTTTTATTATATAGGTATTAATATCACCACTGGAATTTTTATCATGCGTGACTGGGGCTGGTTTGTTGCATACTGTAAGGAGTGATGCGTTTTCACCGAACAATATGGATATTATATCTATGGCCTCTTTGTATATAACGGATAAAGATTGCAACATGATATACAAATCAACTTGTCTAACCATGTTGTCATTTATAAACGTTAATATTCCAAATCCACTATCAATGAAAATAATACTTACATTTTCTCCGTACACTTTATTGAATAAGTTATATACTTTCTCATTGTCATTTTCTTCAAATTCTATTATTTTAAAATTTTTACTATTAAACGGAGAGTTGTCTTCATTTAATAGTAAATCAACAATATATCTATCCATAGCAAATATACAATACGATACTGTCTATTATGTTGTCTGTGTGTTAATTTGTTCAAATTAATATATTTTAAATCATTTTAATTTGTAAATCATATTTTAGTGTCTATATTTGCATCGTAATCAAGAGAGATTATAATGCAAGACAGTGGTGATGGAAGGTGATACTTCGGTTTGTGTCACAGGTTCGAGTCCTGTATTTTTCATGCAAGAAAGATTAGATCAGTTGGTAGATTAAAACCTCCTTTCAAACACCTTCCAAATTATCCCTGTTTTAATAAAATATACAGATGGTGAGGAGTTCGGTTACTTCGAAAATTAGCGTAGTGGTTTAACGCAGCATCAGGTACATTTGCTTTTCATCGGTTCGAATCCGATATTTTCATCTTAGATCCGGCTCCGCTTTTCCTCTGTTTGAAAGACATAAGAAACTAATGAGTGGTGATGGGGTTAGTTACTTCGAATTTAGCTCAGATGGACAGAGCGATACTCTTTTAAAGTATAGGTCGATGGTTCAAATCCATTATTTCATTGTTTACACTAACTTCAGCTTTTCCCTCATTGAGTATTCATTTTGATATATTTTTTTCAAGCAGTGGTAGTAATATCACTGCTTTTTTTTGTATAACACTTTAAAGAAAACAACAACAAATGGGAAAGTTTAACAAAAAGGATGAAGGTGTTAAACCTACGATCGTGAATCACATGGGAGAGAAGGCGTATAAGCCTAACGCAGAAGAAGAGTTGGTATCTACGGTAATGACTACCATGTTGTCTGATTCTTATTATGAGAAAGAAAAAGACAAAGTAGAAAGAATTAAGAATCTTATGGACCAAGTGGATCCGTATTTTGCAGCACAGACGGCATTGTATGTCCGGAAGGAAGGGAAGCTGCGGTCTGTTACGCATCTTATGGCTTCTGTCCTTGCCAGCAAAGCATCTGGTAAAGAATGGGCTTCAAGGTTCTATAATAAGATCGTTATGCGTCCTGATGATATGAGCGAAATCCTTGGCTGTTATGCGGCTCTTAACGACAAAAATTCAAAGAAGTTAAGAGGAATATCCAGCGCTATTAAGAAAGGATTTAAGACGGCTTTGGAAGGTCTTGATCCGTATCGGATTGACAAGTACAAGATGGACAGTAGGGTCATTACTATGGTTGACCTCGTAAACTTATTTCACCCTAAAGGCAATCAGGTTAACAAAACAGCTTTCCAGTACCTTATAGAAGGTCGATCTTTGTCTGGATTATACGAAAGCAAGATTCTTGAAAAAGAGATGTCTAAGGCCGGTCAGGATAAGAAAGACAATAAGGAAAAGAAAGAAGCTTTAGGTGACGCTATTCGGGACGTGGTTTCCAATGTAAAAGGTATGCCTATTTTTAATATGGTTCGTAACCTTGTAAACATAATCAAATACGCGCCTGATCAAATAGATGAAGTTTGTAGGCAGCTTACAATAGAAGAGAAGGTACTTAATTCTAAGATGCTTCCTTTCCGTTTTGCTTCAGCTTTCAAAGAGGTTGAAAATATAGGCACTGATGGTTCCGAAAATGATATTGTATTTGAGTCGGATAAAAAACGTGCTAAATTAACAGCGCGTAATAAATATAAGATTTTAGATGCGTTGGAGAAAGCCATAACCATCTCCTGCAAGAACCTGCCGGTATTGGAGGGGCGGTCGGCTATCCTGATTGACCACTCTGGCTCTGTACGTGGAGATATGGGAGGATCTTCTGAAGTGTCTGCCTTTAGCAAAACAAATACGGCTGTCATTGGTAACTTATTTGGCTGTATGATCGCATCTGTGCTTCCTGACGTATTTATTGGCATGTTTGGTGACAAACTTATCAATTACGAATATGATAGAAGTAAAGGTGTTTTATGGAATAACAAAAAATCTTTTACTGCCGGAGGAGACTGCGGTGGTTACACCGAAAACGGTCTTTTTGCATTCTTGGAAAAGTGCGTTAAAGATAAGATCAAGGTAGATAATTTGTACATTATTTCAGATATGCAGATAGGAGACGGTGAATCTGTTGTATGGGAGAAAAGCTCCAGTTATGGATATGGCAAATTCGCCGAACTTTTGAAAGAGTTCAAGAAAGTAAATCCAAATTGCAAGATCGTTTCTATTTCTATTCAAGGATATGGAAGTGAGATGTTTTACAGAGGATCTAATATCTTGAACATAGCTGGCTGGTCAGAATCTATTTTCGATGTTATTAACAGCAAGTTCTGCGGATATAAGAATATGATTGAAGAAATTAAGAAAATAAAAATATAATCATTGATTTTGCTTCAATTGTAATTTCCATAGTAAACAAGTTTTAGCTTTAAAGGTATAGCCGAAGAAGTACGTGAGTATATCTTCGGCCTTTTTTATTTACCTTTGTTGAAAAACAGTTTGTTATGAAACAAGTATTATATAAAAATGATATATACCCCTATAATGTAAGGGTATTGCTTGGAGCAGATGAAGAGTATATAGCAAAGACGTTCGCCAACCTGGAAGTAGAAGATCAGAGCTGGGAGGGGTGGACTGATGATTATGGTGGCAGAACTATTTTCGTAGGAAACCGAACCAATCACAGGAAAGAAATATGTTTCTTATTTCATTCACTATCTGATATGGATGTTAGAACCATAGGACACGAATGCCTGCACGGTCTTTCTATTTATTGTAAGTATCTTAATATGGATTACGGTTTTGAAGTCGGAGGAGATGAGCATGCCGCCTGTCTGATGGGATGGTTAGTTGATAAGGTTTGTGGTGCTTACCACAAATTTAAGAAGGAGGAAGAAAAAAATGGCAAAGAAGACTAAAAATTATGTAAGAGACAAACAACCAAAAACATTATGGAGTAAAATTGGTCCGTTTGTAAAACTTAGAGAATATCTGGCATCTAATATAACACCTGACGTGTATGCTAATGAAAGAGGATTAAAAACCAAAATAATGGAATTTTTTGGTCAAGATGTTCCGAAAGCCAATGTAGATGATTTTAGTCAGAATCTTTGGTTTAGATTCTTAAACCAACCAAATAATCTGAAAGAAGAAAATGGGATTGTCAGAATACCAGACAATATCAAATCCATTATATCTGACAGGATAAATGGTGGGTGGGAGAAAATGGCTAAAAAATATGGAAGGGAGCTTGATTCCTTAGATAATAAGATAATTGATGGAAAAGTTGCAGGCAAGGACGTATCTGATTTGGAGGAGTTAAGGGATGTAACAAGTAGGAAACTTGGAATGGTGGAAGAGGGAATAGATCTATTAAAAAAAGCCAGAACTGGAGAACATCAGGTATTTAACGAATACAATTTTATACCAGATGCTTACGGCGATTTAAATGATTTATCAGGCTTATCAAGTTTCACTATGTACCGTGATGATAGAGGTAGGGTGGTCGTAAAAGATAAGTATGATTTTTATAGAAGCGATCAACCTCTTGGTGTCGGGATTGTTACTAAGATTCTTGATACAATAGGATACCCGTTTGATATTCTGGATTATGTAGAAGATAAGAATCCATATGAAGAGAATGATCCAAACAAGGTTTTGTTGAAATCCGCCATTGATTCCAAGAATGATCTGGATAAAAAAATGAAGATAAGATCTAAAAAACAAGGAGGGGATTCTTCTAAGCCGGAAATAGATTGGGATTTATTCAAATCCAAATATGAAAATATGAAGCGCGTGGGTAAGGGTACGCACCGCACTATGGACGTAGATGGAATGAATATGATCTATGATGCTTTATATGATAAAGGTTTCAATCAACGCCAGATAGAAGCCGTACTTGGAAATATTATTGAAGAATCTGGTGGTAATCCCTATGCCGTATCTGATTATGGAGGGTTTAAGGGACTTTTCCAAGAATCCGATAAAAGATATCCACCCAAAGAGTTTGAGAAAGATAAAGAGCGATTTAAGGGGGATAAGCGTGGATATATCAATTACATGATAGACAGATTTTATGATCATGTTCAAGATGATGGGATGTATAGTATAAAGGATACTAAATACAATAAAGCCATTCATGCAGTAAGCGAATTTATGTCAGAAGATCCAGATACGGATTATTCGTATCCACTTGTGTATGCTTTTGAAGCTCCATCAGATAAAGAAGGAACTTATAAAAATAGAAAAAGCGTATCAAATTTAATAAGCCAATCTTACGTTTCGAATAATGTTGATAAATTAGATGATGATGATAAAAAGGATGATAATATTATTAATGCCATTCTTGGTATAAAAAACGATCTTGAATTACAAGACCCGATTTCCACTACAAGAGGCGAAGCCTTTAAAGAAGCCAGGAAAAGAGGTCTTAAGGAATTTACATGGAATGGAAAGAGATACAATACCAACATCAAAAAAGAAGGTGGCGTAGTTGGCAAGCAGCGTGAAGCATATGAATACTTTACTAATAAGCGCGGCATGTCCAAGATACAGGCGCTTGCCATCATAGGTAACCTAATGGCTGAATCCGGTCTTAAAGATGACATATACGGAGACAACAGAACATCATACGGCATACAGCAATGGCACAACGAACGCATGGATAAGCTATTCAAGCACGCCAAAAAGAAAGGACATTCTACACCCACATTCAAAGACCAACTTGAGTTCTTGGCTGACGAATACGAAGGGAAAACCGGATATTCTAATTTCTTATACACAAGAAAAGGAAAAGAAGGACCAGGGTATTACAACTACAGCCGGCAGGATTTTATGAACGCCGATAACCTTAAAGATGCTGTAGTAGCTTGGAACCAGGGAGCAGGACGTCCTCATAAGAGTGTTATAAGAAATGATGACCGTTATGACTATGCTATGGAAGTTGCTAAAAATCTTGGTTTGGAAATTGAAGAAAATTCCGTATCTTCGTATGGTCAAATGGGATTCGGAGATGCTGCTGAAACAGCAGCATCGGTAACACTTCCAGAGGTAGAAGTGGCAGCCGCCCTCCCTAACCCGGAAGTCCCGTCCCAGGAGAGACAGTCCGAGGAAGAGAGATTCCGTACATGGACTGAAACGTATGGTAAGGACATCGTAAATCATTTACTGACGTTAGACGGGAAAAAGGATGGTGATGACAGTGATTACAGCATGATGTATAAACAGCATCAAAAAGAAAGCGAAGAGGATAAGAAAATGGCTTTGATTAATGCCGTGCTTCCCAATATTCAGCTTCGCATTAAAGGCGTCACTGACAATTAGAACAATTATTTTATTTCTCATATTAATAAAGCGAAGCCGGATTTGAGACTCGTTATGCGGATACCGAAGGTTGAAGAACGATATCAAGATAATCCGGCTTTTTTTGTGCGATTTCGTGAAGGATGGAACTATCATCGCCTTGGTTTAACAGAACAGACCTATGTACCTCCACTGTCCTGACGGGCATGGGAGCCCGTCTCGCCTACCAGCCTGCCTAATTCTCCACTGGCTACCTAATATAACTATTAACGTCACTCCATCACCTATCTCCCTTCAGTCGATAGGTTCAGTCGTTTTTAAATATTATAAGTTCTTTCGCATCGTTCCCTTCGGTCACGATACTCAATCTTTTAACACAATTAGGCGAACAATACAATGACGGAAAAAGTAATTTGTCAATCCGTTCACTCACTTAACTCCCTTCGGTCGTTAAGTTCATTCACTGTAAACAATTATATGAATAAATGGTAAAGTATATAAAATAATATAAATAATATAATGAGTAAGATCATTGAAAATGGTCTTAATATTAAGGAAAACGGAGACTATTTATAGGCGTAGTTTTAATTCAAGATTTGTTGTCCCACCCCTGACGGTCAGGCGGTTACGTTCAGAGTCGTTTTCCCGTCTCTTATCCAAACCGTCATAAAACAAAAAACCTTGTATCCTATTTCTCTCAAACCGGATACAAGGCCGTGCATTTTCTTCTTTGAGCGTATGATAAAAAACCATATCTTTGCACTAAAAGAAAAATAATATGGACACAAAGTTAAAAGAAATAACAGATCCTCACAAGTTACACGACAAGCTCTTTAAGAAAGAGCAGGTCTCTCCGATAGAAGTTATATACAATAGCTTCAGCAACTTAGGGTACAACGTAGTACGCCGTCCAGCCGGTCAGTGTTTAGGCAATTTGAGATATTTTAATTTATTTTATGACAAACATACTCATCATTTTTATCAGAAAGACAGGAAGTTGAGATATTGTAGCAATTTTCTCATATCTGATTATTGGAAAGATAGAGTGCGATGTTTCATAGTTTGGAACTTTGGTTTTGGAAGATTCTTCCCATACAATGACTTCATAGAGGCTATGGTTTATGACTATCTTCGATATGGAAGAAAGTCAGTTCCTTATCTTAAAAGCGTGCAAGAAGCTGAAGAAAAGTGTGTAAGGTTCTATATCCGGTCTCAGATAGATATGCTTCGTAAGGAAGGATATGCTGCTTATAGGGCTAAGTTCAAGGAAGAACGTCCTCAGTATTTTATTGGAGACGATAGGACGGTGTTTAGATGCCTTGATAGCTCTTTGAAAAGAGAAGAAAAAATCGCTGCATGTGTAGCTCATAAAAGGGCTTTAAAAGAAGGGATAATGACTTCCTTCATCAATCACCTTAAGAAACATCCTACCACCTTGTATTCGTGGTTTTCGTCAGAGGTAGACAGCGAAGGAAAGAATAGGATATGTCTATCCGACAAGGCTGTTTCGTATTTGAATAAGAGACTGGCTCGCAATGGATTAAAGGCTCTTTCGGCATCATATCTTTTTAGAACGTTTAGAAAAATGGTGAAGATCTTGTTCGGTTCCAATGTCAGGTCGTTTTTGAATAGCTGCCTGATGTCTGTTTCAACAGAAGAGGTTTTAACCAAATCTATGAAGAAAATAGTTTCCAAGACAGTGCTGTTTTTGTACAAGAGAGCGCTTAAGAACTATCGCCGGGCATGCGGTCTTAAGTACGATCCTGATTCGGGCGGTTTGCCTGTCATACGTCCCTGATTTTTAAACCTGTTGCATAACGTTGGATTTTTTCGTTCGTTTCTCTTATCTTTGTGAAAAAAGATGATATGAGATTACGAATCATAAAAAATCGTCCGGTATTCGCTCCTGGTGGTAGTGTTCAGGATGTTACACAACAGGCTGATACGACATCTAATCCTTATATTGATATGGATATGTCCAATGTTCCTGGTATGAGTGAGATAAATTCGGAAATAGACATGATGGAGGCGGGATTTGACAATATTATAGGTCCTGACTATTCTACTATAAAAATGCAAGAACCTTCTATTCCGACTATGAATGTAAGTAATAACAATACGTTCGATCCTAAGTCTATGCCCAAAGGAACTATTGTTAGTGTTGATAAAGAAGAAAATCAATCAAAAGAAAAGCGATCACAGGATGGAAATCCTCTCGATCCTATGACTATCCCATATTACTCACCCGACCTAACCAGCAGAGCTCAGATGTTCGGATCCAGCCTTGGCAGGATACGAGCTGGTAATAAGGTGGGCGCTAACGTGGCTCAAGCTGCCTTATCTGGTGTTAGTTTAGGATTAGGTCTTACCCGTAATATCATGGGAGCTTCATCTGCTGCATATGCTGCCAGCAGAGACGAGCAGGCTGCAAGGGAAAAACTTGCCAAGGAGCGTCGTCAGCAATTCATCAAGTGGGAACGTGAAGGTGGTGGCGTGAATTTAGGTAACGGTCAGAAGATGGATACGTCTGATATGACCGGCGAATATATTTATCCTCTTCCTAAATCTATGGAGGATAATGCTAACGTAGAGATAGAGAAAGGCGAGTATGTGCTGACGCCTGATTCAGTGGGGCCTATGGAAGCTAAAGGAAACAGGCATGAGAATGGAGGCACGCCAGTTGATTTACCGGAAGCTTATATTGTTTCCGATTATCGTAAGATAGATGATGAGTTCGCCTCTTACGTTAGAGAAAACTACGGTATTAAGGCAACGTCTAAAGATACGTATGCTACACTCCTTGATCGATATAAGAAGAAGATCGGTTTGTCTGATAAGTACGAAGATCAGGAGCGTGTATATAAGAGATTAGAGAAAAATGAAGATGTAAAAGATAAAAATACATCTAATCTTAATGCTTCTATTCTTTCCAAGTACGTTAATGAAAACCAGAAAGAGATAGACGAGCTTGAAGCACAATTTCGTTCTTTCGCTGAAATCGTTTATGGCAAACAGGAAGAATCTAAGCGTAACGAGAAGATGGATGCTTTCTTCAGGGATGGCGGGGTTGTTGATCTGAATCAGGTAAAGAAACAAGCCAAGGCTTTTAATATTGCAGAATCAGATGCCAAGAACTGGATATATGACGAGTATGTTAAGCAAACCAGGAAAATGGCTGAAGGTGGACCTACTCAGAAGGAGCTGGAGGAACTTAGAAAGAATGCTATCGGCTACAATAAGCTTATCAATCAGTTATTTGGACGAACTCTTAATATGACTATATCTGATGTTAGTGGTCGTGAGCAGATTCTTAATCCCGATTCCAGTGTCAATGCCAATCAGAATCTACAACATAGAAGCAATTTAGGATACGGCAGGGTAAATGATAAGGCGGTATCTAATTTGCTCGACATAAACCGATGGGCTAACAAGTACAATACGGATGGTGATTTTGATACAGAAGGTTTTCAGAAAGGATACAACAGGCAATTAAATGCATTGTGGGCGTTAGCTGATGTAGGCGCTATCACGAATGCTGATGCAGCCAAGAAATTCAGAGATGAGTACGGATTCTGGGGCCAGGACGCCGGAAGCTACGGAGGGAATCAGGCTTATAATTCATTTGCCGTAGATGATAAGTTTGGTCAGACAACAGCTACTCGTTCTTATTATGGGTTGGACGTTGTTTCGGCAGAGCAAAAAAGATTGTTAAACGAAAAAGGGATAAAGAATTATGTTGACTTATTTGGTGATAAATCTGATGCCGCTAAGAAGATTCTGGGCTCCGATTATAATAAGTTTGTTGCTTTAAGAGATAGTGGGTTAATGCCGGAAATAGACTTCGTTCTTGAGTCTGTTAAACCAGAAATGAAGCCTATTGAGGCCGGTCCCATAGCACCAGACCTTACACCGCCTAAGATTGGATCTCCTGGAAGGATAGAGGTAAAACCGAAAGCAAGTACGCCTGCGACTGCAACCGACACCGATACAGAGGAGGTGGTTGAAGACAACGGACCTAAAGGACAGGGCAGACCGGCGGCGTTCGGTCCTATCTTCCCGGAAATGCTAAGAACCCTTGACACTGGCTTGGAGATAGAAGGCCTGGAAAGACATCAGGCTCCGAGAATAGACCCGGTTCTTCAATCTGCTGATCAGTATATCAACGAGCTCAACCGTGCGACATCGGCTCAGTTAGACGCAGCAGGTGACGTGCCCGACTCCCAGCGGGCTGCTATTCTGGCTAATATGAACGCCATAGCTGGAAGCAATATAGCCAAGTATGTTAATGAAGTAAATTTCAATAACGCAAGGCAAATAAACGAAGCTGATAGGTTTAATGAAATGGCTTATGTTCAGACAGATGATAAGAACATAGCAGAAAGGCAACGTTATGAATCTGGGTTGTTGAAAGCTATGGCTATAAGGGATGAAAATCTTGCTCGTTATTATGATAGTATAAACAGCGAGATACAGAATAAGTTTAATGTTCGTACATCGTTGAATACCATAGCTTCCATAGCCCCGAATATGAGAATGCTTCCAAGTGGTCAAATTATTTACGTTCAAGGCAATCAGGATGTGATGAATATGGGTGATTATTCTACACCTTATTTGAAGAGCTTGGAGGATGATGAAGAAGATAAATATAAAAAGAGAAGGAGAAATAGCTGATGGCTTCACAATATAGTATTTTAAGGCAATATGCCCCGTATGTTAGTCCTTACAACATAGATCTTGTTAAGGACGTCATGATGTACAAACAGCAGAAGGTTGATGCTGCTCGTGAAAAGATCTATACCCAGGTAGATTATCTTATGGGTCAAGAGATAGATAAGCCTGAAGCCCGCGCTTATATGGAAGATAAGATGTCAGGTGTGATTGCTAACATCAATCAAAAATTCAAAGGCGTGGATCTTTCTTCTGATGGTGTTACGAGAGCCATACAAGGAGAGATCAGTTCGGTGTTGGATGATACGGTCATTAACGCGATTGCCGGCACAAAAGAAGGCAGGAGAATGCATAAAATGATATCTGATTTACAAATAAATAATCCAGAACTTTATTCTGCTGCGAATGCTTATGCGGCTTTAAAGCCGTATAATGAATGGGTGAATGATGGAAAGGCTGGTTCCCGTCTTGCTCCTCTTCAATATACTCCTTATACTGATTATAATAAGGAATTAAAAGATAGGATAGATTTTATAAGCAAGCTTCATAAAGGAGCTAAAGTTCAGATTCCTATTCTTGACAAGGATGGTCATCCTACCGGGGCAGTACAAGAAGTAACTAAGGATATGCTTACTCCTGAACAGATAGCTTCTTTTGCATTGTCAGGGTTATCAGATAAAGCAAGGCAGCAGATGCAGGTGGAGGCTATTTACATGGTAGACTCTAATCCCTCTTTATATTCGTATGATTCTGTTCTTGGTTTTATGAATAAGCAGATAAGTGATAAGCAGAGGTATGTTGATGCTCTTACTGCCGATCTTTCCGGTTTGGGTTCTGATCCTGCAAAGAAAGAAATGGTTGAAAATGAAATAAAGAGAGCCAAATCTGAAATAGCTTCCATGAAATCTGAATTTAGCAGAATGGATGAAAGGGCTTACGATCCGTATCTTGGAGCGATGAAGGTTATTGAAAATAATTTTATTAATAATGCTGCTGCTTCATATGCTTATGATAATTCGTCTTTCATAATCAAAGCCGACGAGCTTTACTGGAAAACCAAAGAATATAATCAGAGGGAAAGATTAGCTAATTTGAATTTCGAAAAATGGAAGATAGAATTTGAATATGAAAGAAATAGGGATATTGCAGAGTTTGAATATGGTAAGAATAAGGATGAAGCCAGATTTGGATTAGACGAAGAACGTCTGAAGATGCAGAATAGGCTTAATGAAGCCAGAATAGCAAAACTTATGTCCTCTGGTGCAGGAGCGGCAGGCGGCAGAGCTGGAAGCCGAGCCATGCAGGTGGGCGTTGGCACAAACTCTGGTGGAACTATTTCAGCTAATCCTATCGAAACTAAAAATATTAGCATATCAGAAGAAACTCATAAGAAGTTTAATAAGGCATATACAGATCTTGTAACATCCGGAAGTAGACTATCTACAGCCCTTGGTGCTGAAAACATGAAAAATATTCAAGCTGCCATATCAAGAAATATGACGGATGAAACATCAGGATACAAGTATCTTATGGATGAAGAAAAACTTCTTAAGTATATAAAGGACAATGGAGGTCTCTCTAATGATATGTTTGACAAGCTACCTGTGGCAGAGAGAAAAGCTGCCACAGATGCTTATATGCAGCTTAATAGCGCTGTAGACAAGATGGATATAGAGAATGATAGAATTAAGAAGGAGAATAAGATTTATGATAATATTGTATCTGAAATAGCAAATGCGATCGCGCAGAAGGAAGGAGGTAAACCCGAAGAATATATAGCCTATGCTACAGCGTTATCCCTTAATGATATTTTAAGAAAAAATAGAGGTACAGTCGGCGATGTAGAATCTGGAGTAAGATATTATGAAAAAGGATTCTCGCCTGCTGATATAGCTACTATAAGAAAGAGGGTGAAAAATGATGGCATTGATTTATCTAAAGTATTTGAGAGGGATAGCAAAAGTGGCAGGTATTTCTTAAAAAAATACGATGATGTAAAAAATAGTTTCTCGGATGGTGAAGAAAAGGTGTTTTTTAATACACTGTATTCTATTAGCGGAATGGAGAGCGTTGGAGGTGATGTAGTAAGCGATATTAATATAGCCAATCAAATAACTAAGGTTCAAGATGATGGTATAAATGAGATACGTAAAGAATATCTCGAACTGTATTCACCTAACACAGTAACGTATTCAACCAAATTAACCTCCAAGGAGGCTGGTTATAGAGAGATGGGTGTTCTCAGGGATCTATTTACTAAAAAAATGGCAGAGCATCCTGTTGGTAAATCTAAATCATCATCGGCAACTATTGAATCATTTTCTTTGACAGAATCGGGAATAGCCGACAATGGAGAGAAGACTTACAGTTTGGTTGCTAATCATACTGGTGAAAGAGAGGAAATAGATATTGTTGAGGTATCTGAAACAGAGTTGATAAATAATGGCATAGATCCTGGTATTAATACTCCTTCCGTCGATATAGGTGGATATGAAAGTGGTATTATAAGACCTACATTTGGAAGTGATACCAATATGTGGTATCCGAAGATGCTTGAAAATTCAGATATATCACCCGCTTATGCTTCTGTATCTTCAATGATGAAAGTGTTATCAGATATGATAAATGAATCTGGTAATAATTTAGATGATATGCCAGAACAAAAGGTTTGGCTTCTTAATGCAGCTAAAGATATATTGGATAACAGTGGAAAGCTTGGTGTAAAGGTTGAAGGTTATGATCCTAAGACAAGTTACGGTTATGGATATGAGACAAGGCTTTATCTTATGGAGAATGGTAAACCTGAGTTAATAGATTCGTTTGATACTCCTAATGTATGGTTTGCGGATAATGTGTCTAAAGAACTTGCTGTTGCGCCTCAGAAAAAAATAGTTGATTTTGTTGTGGCAGCCATAACAGAAGAGATTAAGGATATGGTGGCGGCAAAAGAAAGGGGTGATTTACCTACGTCTTTGAATAAAAACGGCAAGTTGATGAAGTTGTTGAATAGTGTAAATAGGGAATAATATATGGAAAATAAGGAACAGACATTGGTGGAGAAATCAGGGTTCTTACCATCTACTGGATTAAGAGGGTATAATGCCGGAGTTCCTACGCGATATGAAGAAGAATCTTCTCTTATTGAGGGAGCAAAAAGAGAGATGGAGAGGATGAAAGTAGGATCATACACTCCCCCAGTATCAGCCATAAATCCTGATGATGATTCAGAAAAAGGATCTGATATTAGCGGAATAGATACTTCTTTTGATGTAGACACATCTTTTTCTGGATTAAAATCGGCTCTGAATGGTGGAGATGACCCAAGAAAGAAGAAAGAGGAATCTTATAATAAGTTAAATTCCATGATAAAATCTATTCAAGATAAATCAAGGAATACTTATTCTGGTAAACAAACGTCTTATGGTGAGGTTATAGCTGGTAATCAACAGTCATCTGCTGCTGATTTTGGTGTATTTGGTAAAGGAAGAACTATTAAGTTAGATGAAGCATATGACTTTTTATCCGATGGAAACATCGGTCTTGCAAAGTTTAAAAGTTATATGCCAGGAAGGGATAATGAAGATTATTACGGAAGAAGGCAAACCACTTGGAATAAGGCTGTTAATGGCATAGGAAAGCTTGTAACAAAAACAGCATTATATGGTGTATCAGGAGTAGTAGGTATTATCCCGGCTGCGTATAATCTTATAAAGACTGGTACGTTATCTTCTGCATTTGACAATGATTTTACACGGACCATAAATGATATAGATGAAAGAATAAACCACTCTCTTCCTCATTATTATACAAGAGAAGAGCGTGATATGGGATTTTTGCAGAGTCTTGGAACTGCAAATTTTATTTTTAATGATGTTATTGGAAATGGTCTATCGTTTACGACAGGAGCTATTCTGTCTGCCTACCTTACAGGTGGGATGGGCGTGTCAAGTCTTGGAGCTGTTGGCGCTAAAGTAGGGATGAAAGTGGCCGGCAAGATGGCAGCATCTAAGATTGCAGCAAGTGCTGTAAAATCCGCTTTTGGAGCGTATAGAGCAGGAGCGATGTACGGCAGAGCTATCGGCAATATGGCCAAGGTAGGAGTAAATACGTTCGTGGGAGCCGGCTGGGAGTCTGCTGTGGAAGCTCAGTCCTTCATGAAAGACTCTGAAAGTAAATACAAAGAATATTTTAAAAATATGTATGGTCGGAATCCTAATCAGTCCGAGATGGCTGAATTTAAGAGTTCTATTTCCGATACAGCAAACAGCATATTTTTAGCCAATATGGGTATAGTTGGATTATCCAATTATCTCCTTCTGGGAAAATATCTTGGAGTAGACACTGGTTTTGCTTCTAAATACATACCTGGATTAAAGGGTGTATCAGATACATATGGAGGATCAAAGAGTTTTATAGATCGTTATTTGTTTGGATTAGGAACTAAGAAGGTAGCGGGTGATGCTGGAAGGTTACAGACATTAAAAGCAAATTTATTCCAGAAATCCTTAGCTACTGTCTGGAATGTGTCTAAAAGGCCCATATCTGAAGGCGTATGGGAGGAAGGCATGCAAGGTGTTGCTCAGCGCATGGGGGAAGATTTTATTAGATCAAGATATGATAAGACGTATCTTGATGCTACGTCTTCTATAGTTGATTCTTTTTCTAAGGCCATAGCTGAACAATTTACAACCAAAGAAGGATTGAAAGAGATTGGTATAGGATCCCTGATTGGTGGTTTATTTGGAGCCGGAAATGGTGCTTTTGGTTTATATGAAAGGAGAAATAAAGAACGTACTATTAATACTGATGTTGAGAAATTTAATAGTAATAATGCTTTTACTTCTCAATCTGTAAAAGACTCTATGCGAAATTTAGCCGAATTTAATGCTCAAATGAATGATCCTGAATCAGATTATTATTCTAAATTTGAATTATCTGACAGAATGGGAATGTTAGAGGATACGGCTAACAATTTCAGGTCAATGGTTAAAAGCCTTGACGAAAGTGAGTTGGCTTCTGAAATGAAAGTAGATGAAGAAACTGTCAAAAAATATAAGGAAGATATTATAAAAGATTTTGATAAGAAGTTAGCCAATTATAAAAAAGCTTCTTCTTTTGCTGAGGCTATTACTGCTGAGACTTCATCTGATCTTTATCGATCTAATGTTGCTAATGCTGTTTTTAAGGGGTTGGATGCAGAGGATATAGCAATGGAAGCATCAAATGATATTGCTGATTATGTAAATGACAATAATTTGTTTGATGATATAAATACGTTTTATTCATTATCAAGTCAAGCTTTTGATACAGCTAATCAGTTAAGGGAATTGCGTAATGAGATCAATGATCTGAATGCTGAAATAGAGAGGTTGGCTACAACTCCGAGAAGAGTAGAGGATGGCAATGATACCGAAGCAGAGGCTATAAAACAAAAAACTATTAAATACGATAATCTTAATAAGGAATATAGAAGGTTGTCAGAAGAACTTCTTAGTAGTTATAAAGAAGTATTTTATTCTTTTGATCCTGGAGTATTAGCTCTTGAGTTGTTTAAATCTGAAACGATAACTGCTGAAGATATATTGAAGGCTTATGACTCCGTAGCTTCTTTAAGTACTTATATTGAGAATAATAAAGGAAAGAAAGAAGCAGAGGATTTAAGAAATATGGTTGTGAAATATCAGCAAGCCATTACCCAATATAAGGTTTTACGGTCATTTATGAACTCCATACAGGATAAGAAATTCATGAGACATGATTTTTCTTTATTTTCTAAGTTCTTAAATGATATGGTATCTTCTAATACTGAATCTATAGAAAGTGATCGTTTTTATCAGACAGAGGGTAATAATGTCAGTTTGGATGAAAAAATAGATGAACTTCTGAATAATGGAGAAATAAATTTAGATGAAGCATTTACCATGAAAGTATTTGGTCATCTAAACGATGGTATAACTCAGAAGCCGAAAGAGGATATATTGTCTGATTTTGATTATGAGTTGGCAATGAAAGATCTTTTGTCTGCACCTATAGAGGTTAGAGAACGTATCGTAGATAAGATATATACAGGTAATCAAGATCTTTTATCTCCAAGGGAGAAGGAGATATATGAAAAGTATAAACAGGATATTGATGATTATATATCATATCTTGGTGATAGTCCGGCTAAGATGATAAAAGATTTATCGGATAAAGTTAAGAGACTTACTGAACCTCGATCTGTGTATGAGGACAATAAGATCATTATTGATATGGCTAAATCAAATTTGGAACCAGATCAAAGGCAGGAACTTGATGATGCTATTTCTTCGTATGTGGATATAATGAACAGACGGGACAAAGGGGAGAAAGTTGACGAAGATAAGCTTGCTGATTCGGTATTTACCATAGAAGATCTTGGCCAGGTTGGAAACATCACGGATCTCCTTCCTTATGTTGAACAAAACAGGATTATTGACAAAGGTCGTATCTCTGAATCTACGTTGAGTAATTTTGGGGAAGATGATGCTAATATAGATTCTCTTGTAAATGAGTTAGATGAATCCGATAATACGCCAGGAGCCAATATAGATAGCGCCCAGAATCCAGAGACGTTGATGGTGAGAAGAATCTCCAATGACGGCAATGAAAGGTATGAAATTGCAGGTCTTAGAGCCGATAAATTTATATCTTCAATAAAATCATTGGTTCCTATTCAAATAAGTTCTGAAACGAACGCTAATGGAACTAAAAGGTATTTCCTTAACATAGGTGGAGAAACGGCTACCGTGATAGAACTTCCTTATCATGCGAGATGGTCTATAGACAAAGAATCGGCTCGTGTTCTTAATCGCTACACAGATGTGTCTATTCAGGACGTGGGTAATTCCTATTCTTTGGTTTATAAGCGTCTTGATTCAGATGAGTTGGTTCCGTACAGAACGGGTGTCGGATTCGGAGATAATGAGGTAGATAAAATAGATCAGGAAGCATTATCTTCTTTGAAAAAAGGAGATAAGGTTAATCTCGAAATAGATGTAAATGATACCTATAATCAGTCTCTTTTTGCCGAATACAATGATGCTGTTCAGTCCGGCGATAAAAAAAGAATAGAATCTGCTGAGAATAAACTGGTGTCCAATATGGTTATCAAGGTCATGAGTGGAAACAGATTCGTTTCTGTTGTAAAAGCTGACACAGGAGGCATAGATGGTATAAGTAAGATAAGAAGAACGGCTTTTAACAAGTGGAAGAAGGACGCCGGCCGGTCGGCTACCATCGGCGTCGGCACGCATGTTGTTGCCCAGACCCTTCCCGGAAGACCGGTGTTTAACATGAAGGTGAACGGTCAAGGATATGGCCAGGTAGAAAATCTCCCTATTACCGAAAAAGGTGCTGAAAAAGTATCTGATGTCGGATATGTATTAAATGGCAAAGTCGTGCTTAAGAACGGATCTAAATACACAGGCTTCCCATTTGCTTATTCTATATTAAATGACAAGGGGAATAATTACAAAAATGTAAGAGTTCCGGTAGTTGTCATCAAAGGTAAAAACGGTCTTAATTATCTTTTCCCAGTTAGCCTGCGTTCTGTGGAATCAGAGGAAGGGCGGAAATGGATGTCTTTTATAGATATGCTGCTTGAATCCGGTGATTCTGAATTGCTACAGATGGGTCAAGATGATATACAAGATCTTAATGCGTATCTAACCAAGTTAGGCCTTGATCCGGCTTCGTATCAAGTATCGTATTTGAATCCTATTTCAGGGCTTAGAAAAGCTCGTGAGGCTATAGAAAAATTATCTACGGTTCCTGATGTTGTTAAGTGGGTAGAAGATGAAAGCAGGAATGTGAAAGACATTGTGACGTCTGAAGTAGAATCTGGAATAGATTTCGAAGGTGAGATGTTTGTCGCTCCTAAGATCAGGATTCAGTTTGGCAAATCATCTTCCAGACCTAAATCGCTTATAGAGGATGATCTTCCTTTCTCTGATGAGGGTAAGACCGTTACTTCTAAGGTAGAAGATGTGGAAGTTTATGAAGAGGAAATGCCAGAGGAAGGGGCTGCCCGGGAGACTCAGCCGGCGCCATTAGCTCAGCCGGCTCCTGCGGCACAAGCTACGCAGTCTTTACCTGGCAAGAAGCGTACCTCCAGGAAAAACTTCTCTCTTATGTTAAACGAAATAGAATCTCATATAGAAAAAGAAGGATTGCCGTCTTATGCTAATATTTTTGATTTTATAGCAAGGAAGATTGTAGGAGGTGATTTGAGGTTTCTTCGTGAGAGAGGTAATCCTAAAAGCCTTAAGGAAGAAATGGGATTAGAACCTAAAGGAACAGTAGGTGATAAAATATCCACTCCTTCCAGTAAAGGTGGTAAGACCTTAGAAGAATACGTTTCTTGGCTTCGTTCTCAAACAGATCAGGTGGTGGTTGATTATGTTGGGCCAAGATCTGATGAACAAATTATATCAGAGTTGAAAAACTTTTTGAAATATATTAATTTTGTTCCAAGTAAGGCTTTAAATTATTCTCTTAGAGTCAATGGCATGGATACCCTAAAAGAATATGGCACAAAAGAGGAAGTAGAAAAAATGGAATCTGATATCAATAGTTTGGTTTCTAAAGTTTTGCCTACGGTGGATAATAAAACTGTAGAAGATGTTTCTACTGCAATAAAATCAAACAACTTGCCTGCCATATGGAGGCCCGTGGAAAGCCTTGATATGACAAACGAGGAAAAAATAGAGTTTTTGAATAACGTAGCAGATTTCCTTAGCGGCATACCAGAGTATGCCGCTGTTGTGGAGTCTATAGAGTCAGAATCAGATAATATTTTAAATGATGGAAAAGAAGAAAGTGCAGAAGGCGGTGCAGTACGCACTGAGGAAGATGGCGATAAAAAGGGAGATGGAGAAGGCAAAGGACAATCCAGAACAAATGTCGAAGTTGAAGGAAATGTCGAATTACCTGGATCTACAAAAGGAGAAATAGAAAAAGACGAACCTCGTATATCCGAAGAACCGCTTACTCACATATCAAGGGTAACATCTCCTTGTTTCCTGTACGGCGGTGATGAGGCATATACATCTGTTCCGGCTAAGGTAGAACCTATACCTGAGAAGATAATGGGTCGTAATGGCATTAAATTTGGTATGAGTGTAGTCGAGTTAACCAAATTAGGGTACAAAAAAGCTGGTGGAAACTGGATATATAAATTCTATATGAACTCAGGTGTGTATGATTTGTATAATATCAGTACCGGTGAAGCGTTTAGGGCAAAACCGGATCTTGGAGTTAAGATAAGTTCCAGCGCATTCATCCGTTCTTTATCTCAATCTGGTAGGAAAATACAAAATATGATTAGTAATATGAGCCAGGAAGAGATAGATAGGAATAAGAATCTTGTAGAAGGTTCTGATAATTCGGATTCGATAAATGAGTTAAATAAGGAGTGTTAAGTATGAGAAGGAGATTTTTTAATGCTGCGGATAATTTTGTGGGAGGATGTTATAATAAGTTATCCAATGAAGATATAAAAAGGCTTGGAGGAAAAAGGCCTTATGTATGTCAGTTTAATAAAATTCATATACATATAGGACCTGTATTAAAAGATCATGATTCTGATGTTAGTTACATAATGTTTAATAGTGATTGGAATTATGGTGGTTATGAGTCTATGGTTTATAATCATAGCAATAGTGGTATTTTTATATTAGGTGAAAACAAAATTGGTAACATAGAAGATCATATACAAGATCTAACATATTGGTACGAATATGATCCAAGCATTAATGAAAATTATTGTTATTTTTATTATGAGGCTAATAACAGCGGAAATGCTATCAAGTTGAATGGTGAGTTTGGTGATACCAGTACTGTTTTCAACATTCCCAGCTTGGAAGTCACCACTCTTCGTGATGGCAGTTTGAGTTTTCCGGAGATTTATATAGAAGGAATTTGGGATCCGTCATTGTATAAGTCGGTTTTATAATTAACTTTGCAAAAAAGTTAATTATAATGGGTGTCAAATGTCAGATAGAAAAAAAGGAAAATGAAATAAAACGGGTTAAGGCTCCTAACGGGGAGCCTTCCGTTCTTTACGAAAGTGCTTTAAAAGTATTAGGAAACAGCGAGCGGGCCCTTCAGGTATGGGCTAAGGCTTACACTCCTGGTTTTTTGTCGTATTACGGTCATTGGAATAACCCGGCTCTAGGGGAGATGTTTAACACCGATCCCAATGGCGAACCTCTTTTAGAAGATGTGCTGTCGTATATGAAGCGTCAGACTTATTTTGCTGATCCTTTAACGGCTCAGGATGTTAAGGATGTAAGGGATTTCCTTTTGTCTACTCATTATTTTTTCAATGCGTCTTCATTGTCTAATGCTATTCTCTTCGATTTTTATGTAGATGGCAGTTTGATACTGAATGAGCAGAAATTAAGGAGATCCGGTTTGTATGATGAAACAGAAATAAGTCGTATTTTATCCGATCCTTCTGTTTTAAACGAGGTTTCGACTTCCATGAGAAAGTTAATAGATTCTTCTATTAACGAACATGATAGGGAAAAGGATAATTATTTTATGTCTGTTGACTATCAGTATGGTCCTATTGTTTACAAGGAGGGAGTGTTTAACCAATTTGGTAAAAAAGTACCATATAATCCTTCTGAGCTTTATTGGGCTATGGGCAAAACAGTAGCCGGCATAAAAAACTTTTCTGAATTTTCATCTGCTTTTGAATCGTTGAGAAACTCATACCCTGAACTGGTTGAGAAATTCGTTTCTGATAAAGAATTTGCCGAATCTATGTTTGATGAGTTCTCATCTACGAATAAGATTCCGGTAATAAACATAGAAGGGGATGATGTGGTAGAAGGCAAGAGAAGATCCTTGTCTAAGCTACAAGATCTGTCTTATTACAATCCTGGCAAAATAGAGTTCCTAAGAGCTCGTATATCAGCTTATTTACATAGGGCTAATGCCGACACCGAATCCGATTTAAGAAGCATGATATGGGATATAGAAGAGGCTTGTACGTGGTTTGGCATAGATATAATAGGGACATCGGAAACTTATGATGGCACAGAAGAATCTTTGAATAAGATAGATAATTTGATGCTGGATCTTGATATTTATGTGGCCAGGCATAATGATGTAAATTATGCTCCAACGCTGGCATCTTCTATAGATGATGTTCTTGGTGATAGTACAGACTATTATTTTGGATTATTGCCGGAGTATATGGATAATTTGAATATCGTTTATTCTGAATCCGATATAGACCCAGTAGAGGCATTTGAGAAACATTCATTGCTTAAGGTAGGAGATAATCTATATCAAAGGATCAGCAAAGATGATCTTAACGAGATGTATCAAATATCAACAGTATTAGCCAAGCACAACCTAACTCATTTTTCTACTAAAATATATCCTGAATCTTGTTTTAAGAACGGCGTTTTGGATAAAGAGAAAGTACGGAACGTAGATGATAATACGCTCATGACTTCCATTAAAAAATACGTCAGATCGTTCATGGATTCTCAGAACACAGAGGACATGATAATGACCAGGATGGCGTTTGGGCACCCTGCGGTACTTGACGTTCCTTACGTGGATGTGGATCGGGAGTATAGTCGATACATGAACAAAAAACAAGATAGCGAAAACCCATTATCCTTATTCGATTTATACCAATCTTACCTTGACAACAAACTCCATAAAACAAAATTATATGATAATGCCTATAAGTATCTTGACTTCAAACCTGGTCCATCTTTGGGTCTTATTTCTGATGATCCTGATATTTTGAAATCAATAGAATTATCTTTATCTGGAAAAGACAGGTTGATGTTGTTTGATTATAGCATGACCAGTACCGACCCTTCTTTATCAGAATTGTTTTATTTGGAGAGGTATGACCCTTCGTATGCTGGGAATGATTTTGAACACTATTTTTACACCAGGCACCCGTATTTGTTAAAAGAAAAATCGGGTTCTAATATCGTAGAGCAAGATGGTGTTATAACAGCAGAAGGTATTTATGATAATTTTATAAGAGTAGGTAATAAGATATGGTCTAAAGTAAGCGAGAGTAGTTCCGGCTCTATCTACCAAAATCTGACAGGAACCGAATCGGAGGTGAAATACGATTCTACTCAGAAGGCTAAGACGGTAGAAACTGATTACGCTCCATACCAAAACAGATCTGGCTTGACGCAAGACATGACCGTAAGCAAGTCTGAATTGGATGATCTTAACAAATTGGAATGCAGGTAATTTTTGTATATATATAGTTTTTTCATGGTTGTAATTTGGGAAGTGAGGCTTGTGAAAGTCTCACTTTTCTTATATATGCACGTATATCAATAACATACAAGAAAAGTTAGATTTTCATTGTTTATGAATTATTTTTATTAAGTTTGCAATATTAGTTTCAGGAAGGGATTATGGAAATAAGGAAAAAGTAAGAACCGAACGTAACTAATAACAGTAGGAAATGAGAATCAGTACCATCAAACGTAACAACAGCATTCATCTTATGTATAAAAACATTATGAATGATTTAGGTCAATTAAGAACTGTAGTTTCAAAATCCTATATTTATAATCTGATACAAAATCAAACCGGATTAAGTATCAGAACTATATCCCATGTCTTGAATCACACAAAATAACAGGATACAGATTCTTTGTGAAAGGCATACATTTTCCCACATTTGTGTGTTCTTTAGTTTTTAGATTTAAGTTTTTCATGGTATTAGTTTAGATTAGTGTAGATCAGGGCTCGCAGTGATGCGGGCCCTGGTTTGATTTAAAAAGTATTAAAATATTTGCTATTTAAAATCCTGTTCCTATCTTTGCTCCAGAAACAATGAACAACGAGATCCCACCTCTGGTTGTTTGATGTTGAAAGATATTTTTGGCTCATTAGGGTTTGTCATAGTGGGATCTGACATTCTCTTTTGGGCCTATTTTTTTTATCATGGATAAAGTTTCTGTTTTTGAAAGTTCGGATTTTGGAGAGCTTAGAATTATTGTAGATCCAAAAGGAGATGTTTGGTTTGTGGCGTCAGATGTGGCTAAATCTCTTGGATATATAAATGCTAAAGATGCGGTAAAAAGACATGTAGATGATGATGATTCTATGCTTTTGCAAGTATCTGATAATCAATGGGGCGTAAAACGATCTATATTGAAAACCAGATATATAGATCATGTTTTCAGATTTGAAGAAAGGGTTTCAGGTACATACCCTTGATACTAATACAGTACCTAAATACGAATTGGGAAAGGTAGTAGCCGTATCCGAACCCAGGTATCTTCCTCCTCAGCCAGGTCAGTATCAGGCGATGCAGACCCGCGTGGTGGATCTGACGGTAGAGCTCACTGGCGAAACCAAGACCTATACGGTCCCGGAATCCCAGAATGTGGCTAAGGCTATGGGCATAACATTATCTACCAGCATAGATCCGATTATGAACGAACTGAATGCTATAAAAAACACCAGTCAAGACATAATAAACAGCGTAGATGCCCATCGTGCCAAGATAGAGGCTTGTGAATCTATATTAGAAGACATCAATCCGGCATTCAAACAAACGAGAGAGCAGGATCGTAAAATAGCTGGTATAGAAAATAAGGTGAATGACCTTACTGATTCATTCGAAGATTTAAAGAAGTTAATTGTAGAACGTTTGAAATAAGTATAATATGATAGTATATGATTTAAATTCAGGACACAGAGAATATCCTGGATATGATGAGATAGAAGATAGGCGAGGTGGAGGCAGAGGCAGAAGCCGTCGTTCTGATGGGACGTACATGGAGTACGGACATGGGTTCCTTCCTCCTTATGATCATTACGGTATGCATGAGAAGATGAAGGAAATGGAAGAACGCGAAAACGAGCTGGAAGAAAGGGAAAGAAGGCTCGAAGAGCGCGAACGTCGTCATGAAATGGAGGACCGGGAATACCGGAGGATGGGTTACGAATCCTACCCGACCGATTACTATGGAGACGACAGATACTACGGTGACGGACCTCAGATGCGTAGAGGTCGAGGACGTGGCAGAGGTCGTTCTTATTGAGGAGCAGACGCAGAGGATCCAGCTTATCAGAAATATGTAGATACTTACGGCTACCATTTTTCTAATGCTCTTGCTGATGAGGCGGTAAAGAAGATGGTCAACGTCGATGGATCCAAGAGGATCTGGAAGCAGCCGGAAATAAAAGATATTTTTGAAAAGTGCGGAGCGAAGAAGCCGGATAAAGCGACATGGGGCGATGTCCAATATGTCTTTGCAATGTACTATTCGGATGGTTTTCCGAAGGTCTTCAAATGTGAGAACGAGTTGGTGAAAGCTACGTTAATGTATTTGGATGATCCGGATGCTCCCGAAGGAGTAGCCTTTATAAGATGGCTTGCCGTGCAAGATTACCTCGGCGAAAAAATAAACTGGAAGGATCTGACCTGAGATCCAGGCCCTTCCGGTGGTGCGGGAGCCATAGTGAAAAATATGATTCCCGCATTCCCGTTTTTCCCGTTTGGAAAAAAAGGAATAAAAAAATGTTATACCGGTCGGCGGGCAATAGAATACCCGTGGCCGGTTTGTTTCACATAACTTTTTTTTTGACATGAATATAGCACACGAATCTAAATCAAATAAAACACCCTTGTATTTAATAGGAGAGTTGATTGGCGTACCGAATACGGTTATGGACTCAGCATTGCATGAACTGAGAGATAGAATAGACAAAGACCCTAAATATAAAGATGTTAAAAATTGGCTCGAGTCTTTACCCAAGATCTGAACCTGTTTTTTCAATACCAGGCCCGATGCGATTTTAACGTATCGGGTTTTTATTTTAATTCATATTGTTTTATTTTAAATCTAATTAATTCATGAATGTCGTACATTTGTTGAAAAAGTATTTTTTATGGAAAATAAGGAAGATTACGTTGGTTACGAAGATCAAGAACTGTGTAACCGGTATTACAAAGAGGCTGAAGCCATGAGACAAAAGCAGGACTGGTCTCGGCTTAGGGCTGTCCCTGCTCCGGCTAAGGGAACGCCATCGCCCGGCTGGGGTCAGCTTGGACGTGGAAATGATGTCCGTGTTAAGTACGTTAGCATCAATTCAGGATTAGGAGGGGACAGATTATGACTGTAGAAGAATTGGCTAATAAAAGATACGGTGGCGAATTTGTTTTCATGTTTGGTCATCTTGAAGGTAGAACAAGATTCGTTTTTGAATGCTTTGATCCAAGACCTGATCATGAAGGTAAAAACACTTATATAGTTTCTTATTTTGATAAGGGACTTCGTAGAAGAGATGTGGTAGATGTGCCATGTTATATGAATGTTTTAGCAAAATAAATTAAAATATTGTAAATATCGTGGTTAGAATCGCATATTTCGGAACCGATGGCTGCCCCGGTCATCACGTTATTCCAATACGAGGTAAATTTACGGAAGAGGATGTTAAGGTAATAGAATCTGTAGATTGTGATGATTTCTATAAGGTGTTTGATGTCATGCGTTTTAAGATAGCTGAGTTTAAAGGATGGACGATATTGGGAATCCCGGCAAGCTTAGACGATCATAGACCTGGAAGCAAAACCGTTATCTTCATAGAGGGTGAAGCTAACGAAGCTGATTTTATAGAAGTCACACAAGAGTATTCTTTTCTTAAAAATAAGGTAAAGAAACTTGCCGAATTGTATCATGATGGAGAATGGCTTGCGACTGGTAAATTGAATCAAGATCCGCCTACTAACAAGGAGCGGTTTCAATTTACGTTAGACAAGGATGATATTATTAACATGATTAGGGGAGTCGATTTAGATCCTTATTCTGATGTGGCGAATGAAATGGAGAAAATCGGATTGGGATCATCATCTGATTCTTCATATGAGGGTCCCATATGGTCTTGGTTTATTAACAAAGTAGATATTTGGCAGAATAATGCATGGGATGGTTTTTCTGCTGAGTTCTTATTGGATTTGTATTGTAGGATAAAAAAGTATAATAACAACTAATTTAAAATAAATCATGGGATTAGACGATTTAAAAAAAGATGTAATTAGAGTGATGACAAAAGAAGAGTTCGAATCAGCAATCAACGAAGATATTAAATTCGTTGAAAGATTTAAGCATTTTTTTAAACATGATGATGTTGCGAGGATAATAGAACACATAAAGTCTGTGTTAGAAGCATCAGTGGACTACTGCTATCCTAATCATCCTGAAGTAGAATTTGAAAAAGATTTTAATATACAATACGATGTCAATAATATCTTGAACAAATACGGCCACACCGAAATGGGTATGTATAAAATACAGCTCTATATAGAGAATATTTTGGGTAGTATTCAAAACAAGAAGCCTGTAGACGTGGGAGAAGTCTCTGACGGATACCACACTTTCAATGAATTGTATCGGTATCGCATGTTGTATAACGCTGCCTTCTTTAATCTATTAGCCAGAAGCGGACAGGTTGAAGTTTGCAAATCAAGGAGACACAGCGACGGAGAAAAATGCTTCGGTTCTGATGATTGGTTTATTGTGATGGCGATCCTACCTACCGGTCAGGTATCTAATCACTATGAAAGCAAATACTGGGATTTGTTTGATGTTCCTGAAAGAGAAACCGCTTTCGAATACGATGGCCATACACCAAATGAAGCCTCCGACAGACTTGAAAAGTATCTCAAACTGCCTCGTCATGGCATGACATTCTAACAGGCTTTAGAACGGCTTAAATTAGGTCGTAAGATAAAAAGAATCGATTGGGGGTAAAAAGTATATCTGTATATCCGAAATAACATTAAAACAATATAATTTCATTATAAGGTTTTAATGTACCAGAAATTCAACTTGCGGCATACGGTATAGCCCATAAAAACCGCAGTGTTCAAGGATTTTTGACAAGCAAGAATCGGTTTTTAACAAGAGAGGAGGCATCTGAACTTGTTAGAAACAATAATCAGGAAATGGTAGTAGATAGGAATGCCGTTAGAGAACAATTGTATTCAGAAGATTTATATTAACTAAAAACAAAATAATATGGGATTTATAATCAGAAAGTCAATATTTTATGATATGATGGACGGCAATCAGTTAGAGTATGAATTTGACAACAGGGATTTAGATCATATCACATTTAAAGGTGATGGTAAAGAATCTTTTTCATTTAACAGAGCCCTTGTTGAAAATTTAATTGAGACATTTGATACTATGCAGGATATATACTCTGATAATTACGGAATTAAGGTTTATACCGGTAATTGCATAATTCAACTGAATGTAAATCCAAAGAACTTAAGTGAATCCTTTTTTGACGTATATGATAGAGATGAGATGAAATTGATATATAGTATAAAAAATAGTATCTTGAAAGAAATGTTTATCATATGATTACCGAGCAGGACATATCATAAAAAAATGGCGGAATTGAACTATTTAAACAAATAATAAAGTCGGGTACGTAAGTTATCCGACTTTTTTTTATATTTGTGGCATGGCAAGAGGTTATTATTGGATACCGCAGACAGATGAAACGTTAAATGGCAGAAGCTATTACGTGGCTAAGATAGTAGGAGATATCACGTTTGATACTAAACGAAAAAGAATCGTATTTCAAGCTGATAGGTATTTCCCTGTAGGATCTGTTTTCCATTTTACGCACAATTGCTTTAACTATATCATAACTTGCCGACTTCGTAAGCCGGGGCTTTGGTTTGAAGCCAGGAGAGAGGATTCGGGCCCTATTTGCCCTGAAGATATTGAGCGCTTTGAATCGGGAAGGTTTATACACCGAGATGGGTACATGCATTACATATAAGCTGAACTTGACAATTGGCGTCAAGTTATAATTATTTTTTTTCATATTATTTTTAAGCCATCAGACTGAGAAGTTAGATGGCTTTATTTTTTATGATATGCTTGATTTTTAACTACCTTTGTCTCATAACAAAAATGTTTTACTATGACATCAACGTGTATTATTAAAAGAGATAATAAAAAGAAAGTTGTTTCTGTCTCTACCAGATCAGGGGACAGGTCTATGTTGTTTGATAAAATAGCATCTATTCCTCTTATGGAGAATAGGGAACGGGCTACTACTGTTTTTAAAACCGTATTTTCTAATAAGTTCTTAAAGGCTTTTGGCGACTGGAGAGAGAGAGTGCCTATCAACAAACAGGCTTATAATAAGGTAAAATCCAACATCGATCTTATCCCAGAAGCCTACAGGGAAAGGGTGCTGGATAAGGCTTCTAAGATGAGTAACCCTGTTCTTGTGTCAAAATCAGATGCACCTTATGAAATCCGAGAATCGGGCTTTGGATTTTACAGCCAAGATCTGGGTGATAATATTATGTTGGTAGATGCTATGGTCCCGTCAAGTATTTCCGTACCGGAAGGACCGGGAATAGACGCAGGGCGGTATCTACAAGATGCTATATCTTCGGACTTCACTCCCGTATCTATGGTACAGGATAAGGGTGTTAATTATATGGTTATAAAAGACGGTCTTAAGATATTTAGTCCAGAAGAGCTACCAGAAACAGATTCTAATCCTGTGGGTGTAACGTATCAGACTGGAGAACCTCGTTTGTTTTTTATGAATGATCGTAATCAATTATTTGAAGATTACGGAGAAGCTCTTCGCTCTGGCGGGAATGATATCAGAATAGGATTCTTATCAGGCATCGTTCAAGAATCTACCGTGGATGGAGTGGCAGACATTACTTACAAGGCTGGAAAGTATGTTCTTAATAATCCCAAGTCTTTTATACCGGTCATGACCGCTTCTGCTTCTACTTCTTTATCAACAAAAGGTGGTATAATTAACTACCTTATAAAGAAAGGTCTTTTGTCAGGATCTAAGATATTCGATCCTGAAACAAGAAGCTATTATCTTGCAGGAGAAGGACATACAGGACAAATTAGACTTTTCAATTCGGCATTATCCTACACCGAGCTCCGTAATCATTTTGGTTCCGATGTTTCCATGAACGACCAGGGTATGATAACCATAAGCTCGTTGGATAATAGTAAGGTAACTATGAGGCTCGCCACCGGAGGAACGGAAAGGGTTAGCAAAGAGCAGATAAAGAACGATCTTAAGTCAGGAAGATACAATGAATTGGATGCTAAGTACGATCATTTTGATGCGCTTGTAGTTTCATTCATATTAGAAGACAACGATCTTTATGCTGATACTAAAGCTAAGATCGTATCAGATTATAGCAGGCAGGAACGTGATCAACGAAATTCTATTGTCGAGATACTGAAAACGCTTGGCGTTAGTGTCATAGGTATGACCGATTATATAGAGAAGTACCAAACCAAATACGGGCATGAACCTTCTGCTAAGGCATTGGCGGATATTGCCAATAACGTAATAGCAGTTGGTGAAGATGCTACTTTATCTGATTTAGTAGAAGAAACATCCCACTTCCTTGTAGAGGCATACAGAGATCAGAATGCTGTTGAGGCTGTTCTGCAAGATGTAGAAGGTACGGAAGAGTGGAACCAGTATGCAGGTCAGTATTATAATACATACGGTAAGGTATATGAAGGAGCTGAGCTTGATAATGCTGTTAGGAGAGAAATTCTTGGAAAGATCCTCGCCAGGGAGATGCAGACCGGCACAGCACAGGCGCCGGTAGAGCCCACCTCCTTCCTGGGGCGCGTCCGGCAGCTTCTCTCTGGAATAGTAAGCTGGCTTAAATCAGCTTTATCTACCCAAAGACAAGATTTGAATAATGTTATTAAAAACATTCGCGATCTTGCTATTACCGACATAGATAAAGGATTTGACACCTCTCTGTTAAAGGATAATGATTTTACATTATACTCTCTTTCTTCTATGAACAAGAACAAGTTTCTTGAGTCTAAGATCAGATCACTAAGAAAAACCTTAAGAGACTTACGTCAGATAAGCTCTGATAGGGCTGTAACTACGTCTATGACTCTTGCTCAGCTTAAGACCATAGAAGATAAGATAAATAAGGTAGAGACCGAAATAGACAAGAATGAGATGGCGGCTGCCATGAACAGCATGATCTCCACAGCCGAAGCTCAGGTCAGATACTTAAGTAATGTGGTAAACACCATCCTTCATGGTGATACCAAAGACGGTAAGCTTCACTTCAATACCAATGATCGAAAGAACGTAGATATTATCAACAATCAGGTTCTTCCGATCATGAACGATCTTCGAGGATATATCCGTAACAGAAGTACCGAATTTGATGAGCGTGAAAAGCAGGATTATACAAATAGGATCAATACCGTCATTGCCGACATCAACGGTATTCAGTCTGATATTAAATCAGTACAAGATCTTGATGAAAGTACGTTGCTTGATAAGTTAATGAACGAACTTCATGTGCCGGCAGATAAGGTAAAGAGAGTAAAAGAATTTTTTGACAAGGTTCAACACGATGTGTCTTGGATAAGTAGGTGGTTCGGTATATTAGAGCATTCTTCCAGTCCGTTCAATAACGCTCTTGGAGCTATGATTGCCAAAGACAATTACAATGCGATGGTGAATGCCCAGCCCGCCATATCCGACTTCCTGGCATATGCTAAAAAGCATGGTTTTAACAAATCTGAATTTGAAAAACTGCTTCAGAAAGTAGATGGCAAAACTTCTAATTACCTTCGCAGTGCTCTTGATATGGCTAAATACGATCGTAATAAGAAGCTGGCACAGATGCGAGCGTTTGCGACTGCCATGAACATAGAGATATCAGAAGAAGAAATTGGTGATGTGGTTGACAATAACCGTAATTACGTATTTAAAAGAGAAGTAGTTGACAAGGATGGAAATACGGTTACTGAAAACGCTAAATTTAAACCATCGTCTGACAGGGTTAATACCGATATTTTTACCATCGAGCAGGAAAAGATCTATACGGAGCAGATGGAAAAGTGGGATGCTGAAAATTCGGAACTGGAATTTAGTGAAAGTTATGCCACAAGAATGGAATCCATATACAAAAAGGCCGAAGAAGAATTAGGGCATCCGGTTTCTCAAACAACTAAAGAATACCTTAATGCCCTATCCCGGCAAAAACGGATATTGAGGCAGCCTTTTATTGATAGCGGTGGTAATTTTGATGAAGTTGCCTATTTTAAAAGCAGCAATTACGAAGAAGAAGGACTGCTTCGTAAACAACGTAAGGAAGCAGCTTCAGAATACATATATGTAGGAACCAGGAGAGTGGAAAAAACCGGCGACCAACTTAAGATGGCCAAAGAAATACAAGCTATAAATGAAGTTTGGAGAAAGGAATCAAATAATGTTACTAATGCCGTATCAGAATCGTTTTTGCAAAAATTGAGAACGATTCAGAACGAGTCGGGAGGAGAAGCTGCGCTGAAGACACTTATGTTGGGAGGTCACCTGTCATTTAATGATCGGTTTTGGAATGATGTAGAATCGGAACAGTCGGCACGTACCGAATCAAATAACAAGGCTTCGTATCTCAAAATGGCGCATGATATCATTAGTTCTACGACAAGTGATAGAGATGCGACTGACGTGGATTCTGTTGTAAAAGATATAGAAAAAAATAAGGCCATTATCAAGGAAATAATCGGAAACAATCGCGATGTGGCTGATATCGGAGAAATTAACGAAGCGACATTTACCTCATCCGAAAGAGATGCTTTTAGGGCCGCATCTGAAGCTATTGAAACCGATTACGCTATCTTAATAGATTATGCTAAGATGGTGGGTCTTGAAGATATTGATAAATACCTTACTAAAAGCAGTAAAGCTGAAAACGAAGTCAATCAGTCTTATTTAAATGCTCTTGCTGACTCCAAGGAAGTGGAATGGAAGTTCGTACAACGTCATACTACGGCGAAGAAAGCAAAAAGGATTCAGGCTTTAAGGGATAAGCTATTTAATGCTGCTGATAACCGATATCTGTTTACCGTATCTGAAACCAACTACCTGTCAGAAAAGCTTGGTATAAGCAAGGAATTAGACGGTAGAGATTTTAGGAATGCTGTTAATGCTAAGATGGCCAGCTTGTTTTTAAATAATACAAGAGAAGAGGGCATAGAAGAGACCAATGCTATTGTTAATGAATTTGCCAGAAGCCAGGTTTTTTCGTACTATAAACGCATGGCGCCTACCGGATATGCAGCTATGATCGACAAAATCGGTCGAGGTGAGATAGATGTGGCGCAAATGGTTAAGGACGTACAAAACGGTACATCCACCCAAGATTATGGCATGGACATATCGTACTTGTCTTTCGACCCTGCAAGGGCATGGGTGGCTGAATCTGAAGCCGAAAATAGCGGCCGTAATCCTGATTTTGTAAAAGATCATGGGTATGGTCATCGAATGCCTAAGAAAAGCCTGTATCGTGATGAATCGTATTTCAATGACTTTGGTATCAAGTATGATGCTGACGGTAATGAAGTTGCTACTAAAAACGTAGAGCAGTGGAATATGATTCAAAAACTCAAGGAAATAAAAAGACAATCCCTTGATCTATACAAAGAGCAGAGTCCGAACCTGTATGCTATTCCACAGATATCCAAACAAGACATAGAACGTGTAGAAGGATTGGGTATTAACTTCAAAAATACGGTTCGTAATTTTGTATCAGATCTGTGCCTGGATAGAGTAGACGATTCTCTATACGGTAAAACCAGGCAAGGGGAAGTATATGATCCGGAAGACAGACTTAGATCTATACCTAAATACTACATATATGAATTGGAGAACCAAGATGATGTATCTCACGATTTTGGCTACTCTTATTCGATGCTTATGATGCAGTCATCGTTATACAACGAAAAGCAGAAGTCTATAGAGCTTGCCCAAGGACTGGAGCAGATGTTGCTGAACAAACAATTTGAAGGCGGTAAGAAGGCTGAAGCAACCCAAGCATATCAGATGTTCAGGGACTTCTTCAACGATCATTATTATGGCATTAGGATGAACACCAAAAAACTTACGGTGAACATCGGTGGGTACACAGTAGACCTTACAAGAATTATGATGGCCGTTGAAAGATTTATGTCGGTCATGAACCTGGCGCTGTCCCCGTTTGTGGCAGCTACTGGCGCCTTAACAGGTCATATTAACCTCATCATGGAATCTGCCGTAGGACAGTATATAAGCAAAGATTCCCTTAAATACGCATCGGCTGAGTTTTCACGTCTTGCGCCATCTTGTATAGCAGAAACCGGAGACATAGATAGGAAAAGCAAATTATATGTCATAGGTGAGAGAATGGGGATTTTCAACATACGAAACAGAATGTATGGTGCCGGATACAATAGAGCGGCCAGGACCTTAATGCGTTCACCTATGTATGCTTTTATGGAAATCCTGAACTACCCTCTTGATCCGCAGGTTATGATTGCTACTATGGACAATGTTCGTTATTACAAAGGTCGGTTCTACACGTTCCAAGATTTCAAGATGGAAAAAGAACGCAATAAAGAACAGAGTACCATAAAAAGAGAATGGAATGCATTAAAAGATCGTACTTTATGGAGTATGGTAGATGTCGTGGATGGGAAGGTGGTTGTAAAGCCCGGATCGGGTGTTACTGTTGAGGAAGTTGAAACCCAGATGGCTATAACCAGAAATCAAGTTCGTAGCTTGTCGCAGATATGTAACGGATCTTTGAATGAAGAAAACCGAACTGCCGCATCGCGCAACTGGATAGCCAGGTTCATGACCGCCCACCGAGGATGGTTGGTGCTGGCGGCTCAACGTCTGTGGAAAAGACGTGGCTTCAATTTCCAGACAATGCAAGAAGAGGAAGGACTGTCAATTACGTTAAAGAATATGATAGCCAAAACATTTAGCTTAGCTTCCGAGTCTGGTATGAAAAACATCATAGATGCCTGGAACGAAAATAAAGACAATATGAATGAGGTAGAGAAAACCAATATAAAACGTCTCAGTGTCTATGCCGGCACGTTCCTTATCATGCAAGCCGTATCCATGCTTCTTGCCGGATGGCGTGATGATGATGAAAACGAAGAAAGTTGGCTTACTCAATTTGGATCCTATGTCGGATTCAGAACCATAAACGAAATAGCTTCACAGATGCCGTTTATTATGGAGCTTAACGTTGTAGATATCATTAACGACCCGTTTGTCATGGGGCGGAAGTTGAAGGATCTTACTGATCTTAGGAATTACTCACTTGATAAAGTAACATCCGGCACATACAAAGGGGAGTCTAAGTTATTTAGGCAACTCGCCAAACAGACGTTTATCAAACAATGGTATAATATCAAGACGCCTGAAGACGTAGCGCGCGCCTATAATTGGTGGCAGCAGACAAACAACAAGTCAATGATGTTCTTCATCGGCGCTACTCCTGATTCGGAAGGAGACGATGACGTTAGTTACAAATAGACGAAGAATATCGGACTTGCATTGTTTTTGTATGATTCCAATATGTTATATTAGCATCGTCAAAGAGTAGATTGTACGTTTTTTTGTTCTTACTTGAAAGATTATGTAGGTTTAATTTTTTCTGAAATTGTTTTCTTACCGGTTCTCAGTCAGAGATGATAGAGAACCGGTTTCTTTTATGTTGTCAATTATTGCTATCTTGCAAACAAAAATCATGAGACGAAGATTTCAAATAGGGATGGGGGTAAATCCCTCGCTTATAATCAATAAAGGCATATACATCCAACATGTAGATGGAGGATTATATACAAAAGAAAATTGGTCTAATAAAGGATATTCCAATGATCTATGCAATGGAATAGCTCTTGTAGATAAAGTGTGTTTTGTTATAGCCACCGAATATATTGGCACATTTCGTTGGGGTGAGGATGGAAGAGTAGATAATGTATTTGCACAAAATAGTTCTTATATGGAGACCGTTAAAAAGGATTATTGGGGGCGTGAAAATCAGAATGCGTATCTTGAATATGATACCAGTAATGAAAATTACGCTTTTAATAAAGCTAATAGCTATTTATTTAAAAATGGTCAAAATGGATATGTAGGTGGCGCCGGAGAGTTTTTTTTGATATCATTGTATGCGAATGAAATAAACGAATGCCTTTTAATGGTAGGAGGTACGATAATGAGTAATAAAATGTGGACATCCACTCAATCTCCACAATTTACCTATTCGTGGTATTATGATATAAACATCCAAGGAGATCATTTGGATACAAGTACAAGGAGTAATCCACGTTATGTCCGCCCCTTTACTGAATTAATTTTATGAAATTATGAGAAGAAGATTTGAAAATAATGCTAAACTATATGAGTATAAGATAGTTAGCGATTGTATAGGGGGGGGGGTAATCGTAGAAGGAAAGAAAGTAGGCACCATTCCACAGGGCGGGCAATTTATCTTTCTGTCTAAAAAAGAACGGCTGGATTCCATAAGTGTCCAAGGCGGTGTTCCAATGGAAGATAGGCAAGAGATCGATAGTCAGGTTGATACGACAGAGGAATTGCTTGAACAGGATTCGGTGGTTCTTGCTATTGCTTTAACAACCTCTCCTTATTATGGATTTAGAGTAAGTGTGATAGCACCTGATGAGTTTACGCTAAGAACAACCAATAGGATTAATAGAACCTTTTTAATAACAAGCTTTACTCCACCTGCTGCTATATACGGTGTAAACTTTAGTGATCCTATTGTCCTTAATTATGATAGTTACCAATATGAGATGCCAGATCTTGTAATTGATGGACCTCATGATAGAATAGTTAGGGCAGATCCTAATTTTACTTGGGCTATAAGATGTACAGATGCCGACTTTACACCTTTGCCATATCCAGAATCATGGTCTGGCCAAGGTTTAAATTCTATGTTCTTATCAGAAATGAAACGTCTTACTCCTGGTGATCATCATGTATCATATACAGCTTATATTAATTTGGACTTGATAGATGATGGCGGAAGTAAAGTTCATACTGAATATCTGATATTAAAAAAAACACTTAATTTTACGATATGACAACAATCCCCAACCGTACGCCTATTGTATGGTTGGGGATTGTTGTAGTTACCATCTTTTCTTGTATAAGCAGAACATGAAATAAGTTTCTAAGCATTAACTTCATGACCTCCCCTATCCGTGAAAACTAAACCAATACCTTCTATGATATGTCCTACTACAGGAGCTTTGTCAAATTCCTCCTTCGTAGCCCAAGTAGCATTATCAGGCATCAGATCCTTGAATGCGTCCGAAACATCACCTTGACACCAGCAGTTATTTGATGTAACAATGCCTTCCCCTTCGATATTGATATACATTTTTCTTCCACCACATCCAAGGCTGTTCCATCCGCTCGGTACGTTTTCCGCCATAGGCTTAAGCACCCAGCTTTCACCGTCTATCCTAACCCATCCAGGATCGTCTTTGTGCTTGTCGTACAAGTTTTGCCAAAAAGAGCATTCGTAGCACCATCCCCTGTCTTCCATGACAGTTCTTATCTCACTCCTTTCAAATCCATCTGCATCCATCGTGTGCGGAGAATGAGGCTGGTGAGGGGTGCCACATTTTGGACATACGAGTTTTAAATTATTTTCCATATTATTTTACTTTCACGATCTTAATAGAATCTCCGATATTGTATTCCCCTTGGTGTCCAACGAATTTTATGATTCTATTATGTTTAAATATTGAAATTCTTTCGTCTTCAGCATAATACATCACACGTCCACCCTGTAAAGGACGTAGATCATGTTATGAAAAATATTAAATTAAATAAAAATCTATTACATTTCTTTATAAGTTTCAAAATGTACTTCTTAGCAAAATACATTCGTAATCCTTACCGGGTTAAACAATAACCCTCTATCGATTATCCTACGAATTGATTCACAGGAATCACCGACTACTTTTCTCATAATGTTTAATGCTCCATTTACATCAGCATTTATGAGTTTTCCTACTGAAGATTGAAACAATCCTCGTTTCTTCCTCTTTCCTAAATAGTTTTCATGTTTTCCTATCTTCTCAAATGCAAGAGAGTCACATTTTGAAGTATATGACTCTTCATGAATAACTATTTTAATACCAACTAATTCACATTTGTATTCTAAGTAACTAACTAATCTCGCAAAAGGGATTTGTGTGAATTTCTGGTTATTCCTTTTTCCCATATTCACATTTTGTTTCCATCCCTTGTTATAGCCTACAACTAATTTTGTTATCTTAGAATCAACAAGCAAATCAACTATCTTTCTACTGATTTTATGAAAAACATCTTCTATGTACTGTTCTCTATCATAATATAATTTCTTTATTCGTTTTGTTGTTCCTTTTATCTTTTGTAAATCCTTTATGCTATTTAATTTAGCAAGTGTTTTATTAAATCCCTGATTATATGATTTAACAAAATTACCGCTAAAAAGATAGGTAAAATCTTCACTAACTAATGTTACAAGATTGTCTATTCCTAAATCAATAGAAGCAACTTTTTCTTCCCTACCTTTAGATACTTCAGTATCTTTTACCTCATAAATGATTTCTATCTTATATCCACACGCTAATGGTTTTATTCTAATCTGTTTAAAATCTTTAATCAAATCAGAATACTTTTCATATTGAGGAATATCTATTGAAAGATTTTTTGATAGGATTATTTTCCCATCTTTTATTTTGCAACTCTGACTCGTGTAATACAAATTAAACTCAGAACCTCTCTTCCTGTAATTTGGAAGGCCAGGTTTTTCTTTATACTTAGTTGGATGTTTTTTGTAATCTTGGACCGATTTGTAATAGCTTTTTATATTCTTATCAAGAATACGAAGAACTTGTTGAGAACATTGAGCCTTTAGTAATCTGTAATTAATGTCTCCATCTAAGTTCTTGGTATTCTTCATGATATCATCAAGTTTAAAATAGGATAACCACTTATCTTCATTGGAAAGTGTTTCTCTGAAAATATATAACGCCTGATTGTACAAGTTATTGCTAATCTTACACAAAGATGATATATTTTCATTGTTTCCTATGTTGAACTTGTATGCTAATCTCATGATTTTTAATACTATAAATATTGTCTATGAATCATATATCTAAGATACGAATTACATTTGTATTACAGAATAGAATCTATTATTTTCAACATAAAAATTTATAACCTGGTTTTACTGTCTCCGCTTCTTCTCTCGTATCAAACATTAAGGTAGTGATAGCTCCTATGCCTTCACAAATGTAAGATACTTTTACCCACCACCTAAAAACCCCAGAGCCATAATCGTCATAGTACGGCTCAGAAAGAACTTCTTCTACATACCCATCCAAATAATTCACGATTGCTCCTCCTTATTTTTATATTCTGCCTCTTCGAGTATGTTGATCACCTTATCGACAATATCCGAATCAGACATTTTCTCAATAAAAACACCCATTGCCTTAGTTATGTCATTGGCTTCTTTTTCTTCAAGAGCTATTTCTCCACCGGTAATAGCATCAGATAATGATGTAGATAAGTGTCTTATCTTATCAATGCTCATAAACGTAAATGGATTACCACCTTGACCTCCACCCATTTCTTTCATGATCTGATATCCACCTGAGATAAGTCTGCCTGATGTCGTAGCCAAGGAGGATACGATTAGGGACAGTACCGCCACCTCCGTCCGCTCCTCGGACACACCCTTCGACCACACGGCTGCCCTTATAGCGCCGGCCAGGTCGTCTATGTATGGCATGAGGCAATCTTCCATCGCTTGTGTTATATCAGCTATAACCTCACTACGCTCTTTATTTATGTAGTAGATAGAAGCATTGTACCTCTTTATCTCTTTGTCCATATCATTTAAAAGACGCTTGATATTGTGCTTATACATAGGACTGGTTTTAATTACTTCCTTTAGCTTAAGAATGTAATTATAAGCCTGGTCGTTTACGAACAACGTCATGGTTTCAACCGTTGAATGAAGCGTGTTGAGGCTGTTAAGAATCTTATCGAAATTGTTTATCAAATAAGCTCTTCTGGCTTTTGCTGCGTAGTTAATGTTATTAAAATTATTCATTTTATTCATTAGATTCAACCTTATATCACAAAATATTTATTCTAACCGGATTAAACACAAATCCACTATCGATTATCTTTCCAATGAAAGAATCACCGACTACTTTTCTTGCTATTCCTATAGCTCCATTAATATCAGCATTAATTAGCTTTCCAACGGAACTTTGGAATAATCCACGTTTCTTTCTTTTCCCTAAATAGGATTCTTGTTTCTTTAGAGGTTCAAAAGCAAGATGGTCAATCTTTGATGTGTAAGATTCCTCATGAGTAATTACCTCTATCCCTAAAAGATTTGCTTTGTAAACAATCTTATCAATCAATTTAGAATGAGGAATAGAAACAAAATGTTGGTTATTCCTTTTACCGATATTTATCTCGTTTTTCCATTCTTTGTTTAATCCAATGATGATTGTTCCTATATTGTTAGATTTACAAAAGTCTACAATGTATCTACTGATTTTATGCAATTTGTCTTCTATCCAACAATTTCTAAACAAAGTAATTTTTCTTATTCTATTTGAAGTTCCTACATTACCAAACCAATAAAAGACATCAACTTAGCTTTCTTCTTATTGTACCACTGATTTACTGATTTCATAACCCGTCCGTTTATAATGAAAGAATTAGTTTCTACATTACTAATACATGAACATAAATTATTCAATCCTAAATCAATCGAAAGAAAATTGTCTTTATCTAAACCAAGATCAGTTTCCTTTCTTTCATAAACCACCTCCACCACATAACATGTAGCTTGAGGGATTATTCTAACTTGTTTTAGTTCGTCTTTCTTTACATTTGTTTTGATAGGTTTGATTATATCTTTAACAAAATAAATACAATTATCACCCTTTACCCTACAATTGCAGTTGGTGAAAACAACCATGTTTTGTTTCTTACCTTGTTTGTATGATGGAAGGTGAGGTCTATGATTTCCGTATTTAGAAGGATTCTTTTCAAAATCCTTCTTGAGTTTTATCCAGGATTTTATGTTTTTAAATACCTGTTTAATCACCTGTTGGGATACATGATTAGGTAAATTCCTGAAATCGAATTGGTTTTCTTTGCAAAGTTTGTTTGATAAATCAAATTCCTTTAAATAGTTACCTGAAAAGATTCCTTGACGAATGTTGTAAAGAACATAATTATATAACAAGCCGGATTTGAAGCAAATATCCTCAAACCGGTTGTCTTTAACTATATGCCTTTCAACTAATCTCATTTGAATGATTTATATCGTAAATGTAATCGTTATTTGTAAAATAATCAAATTATTCAATCATCGCATTTAAATTTTAGATTTTCAAGTTCGTGTATTTGCAACTTAAGAGACTTAATTAAATCCGTTCTCTGTTCCTCTGCATATTTCAAAGCTTCTTCTTTATTTTTAAAAGCTTGATACCCTATCGTATAAGGAGCGAACCGATTAGGGGTGTCGGCTAATAAAGTACCATCATAATCTTCTATTTTAGCTTTTACTTTTCTTATCTTACCATCTTGCAGACATGTATCTGTAATCCACACAAATGTATCATACATTTCTTCATATAATTCATACCATTCCGGCTTAGGAAATCTTAATGTGAATCTAATTTCGGTATCTTTTTCTAAGACATTAATATCATACGCCTCCGGCCACAGTTCTTTTATGCTGTCTTCATCTTCAGCATACGCTACCAATACAAATGAATTACTGGATTCTGCGCTGCACCAATATGGATATTTTATAGGCCATTTGACTGGACGGTAATCATTGTCACAGTCATCCTTTCTAATGTAAAATCTTGCTCTAATCATGTTATTCTACTTTTTTGATTTCGCTCAAATCGTCTTCATACACCAAATAAGATCCTCTTCCAGGTCTTCCTTCTTTATTAGCTTTCTGGATTGTAAATATAACTGTTCCAGTATTCGTGATTTGCACGTTCTTAAAGAAACCAACAATAGGCTCTTTCGAACGTTTGTAAAGAACACTCACTTTATCTCCCTTCTTTAACCCATAAACAGAATCGAAATATTCCTTTTTAATTCTTTCAATATTACTTCTATGTTTGTTCATTGCATCAAACTCGTCGTCTAACAGTTGAATCATTTGTTCTTTTGTCATTTCTTTTCCTCCTTGTTTAAAGGCATTAACCCTTTTCCGTGTTTGTCATACCACAGCATAGTTATAACATTCCATGCAGCCGCAGCTAAATGGTGCACGTTCGTCTCTTTATCCATTCTCTCTCCTTTCAGGTATGCCATTATATGTCTGGCAGCCGCAGCACGGTACCGTTCAAAGCCATTGTCAAGATCCTGCCAAGTATTAGGACCATATTTCTTGGCTCCGGCATGATAGACTCTTACAATATCCTCAATTTCTTCCATCGGAAGCAAATCCCATCGTAGTTTGTCGTCTATGATGTCATTTTTCACCGATTTGTTTTCTATGGGATCTTCGGCAGGAATAATATCCATAATATCCGTTTCTATGACGAACGTCTCCCCATTACAACAAACCTCAGCATATTTATCATTTACTTCTATGTCTGATACTGCCTCCGCTATAGCTCCTTTGGCTATTTTAAATTCTGCACTGATTATATCATCTTTCAATATGCGAAAAATAGATCCTTTTGGATAAAGGATATTTTTAGTGTTATCATCCATCTTTTCCATTGTTTTATCGTTGTTTTACCTCATTTCTATAGTAATATAATCCATCTTCGTCTTATACCCTATCATTCCTGTTTTTCTCAAAATACTGTCTTACGGCTTCAATCGCCTTATCGTCATCAAAAACCTCTACAAATTCCTCATAGAATCTATTTCGTTCCATAGAGAACGTGTTGCTTCCTTCCGGAATGGTCCTGAATACAACTACTTTCTCTCCGTCTACGTTCGTTCCTATTATGTTATTGTGAAGAATAATAGAATAGCGCCCAGAGCTTTTGTTTTGGACGACACTATGTTCGAGATTGTAGAGTCTAAGTAGTTCTCTTATTTCTTTTACTCCCATATTATTTTACTTTTTTAGAGGTTACAGTCTCTTCTCCCCATTTCTTTACATATATAGATCTCATCATGTTCATTAAATTAGAGAAAGAAGAGATGGTTCCCATCTCTATGCAGAATGCAAGATTAGACTGTAGGGTTTCAAGTTCTTTCAACTGCTCCTGTGTAGCCCTATTTCTTATCATGCTTTCATGCTCATTAAATACAATCCAATTTAAGCCTTTAGCCATCTTGGAGTAATCGGCATCCGGAAATCTTGATATAGCTCTTGACAAGACATTGTATTTATCACCTGCCTCTATTCGGTTTAAGATAAGCTTATCTGTTAACCACGTAACAACCTCAGCATACAACATGGGGTTTAGTTCCATAGCTACAAGTACCCATATATATGGATTGCACATAGTTCTTCTATTTTCTCCCCTACCCATAGTTTTGTAGGCCCCCATCTTTTTCATCACTTTTATAAGTGATTCTTTTTCAACAGATTGTATAAAACCAGGAAATCCTGATTCTATCTTATATCCCTGTTTTTCAAGAATATAGTAAACCCGTTCCGCACTCTCCTTGTTAGATAGAATATTCTCTATCCTCTTTTCATTCCATCCCATTTCGACCCTCTTCTTCGTATAGGCTTCCTGAAGGTCTGTTAAGGACATAAACGAAGTTTTAGTGTCCTGCTTAATTATTACGCCAAATAATTCTCGGTCTTTTGATACCATTGTAACATTTGTTTTCATAAAATATAACACATAAAAAATAATACGATACAAAAATATTGTGTTAAATTTTATGATTATATTTTTACGTTATGCGCCTATGGCTGCCTCTAAATTCCCTATAATACCAGTTTCTATGTCATTGATTTTATCATCAATGGTTGAAACCGCATTCTCTAAATCCCCTACAATACTTTCTATATCATCAACAACCGCCTCCATATTAGCTACAGCCTCATCTGATTGATAATATCTTTCTGTATCTTGTAACGACTCCGGCATATTATCTCTTGCTTCCGTCTCTTCGTCTAAAATCATATCAACATCATCCTTGGCTGAATCCAGATTATGCCTGACCTCTGACAGCTTTGATTTGATAAACTCAAGATCTGTTTTATACTTTTCCAAATTGGAAATAATATCCTCTATTTTCTTACGTCTTTTGCTGTTCATGCCTTTATCCTATTATAATATTCGATAATCTTTTCTTTCCTATCTCCTGGTTTTACTGTCATATTCTCAGCCAGGAACCTAAAATACGACACCGGTATGTCTTTGAATCTAATTCCTTCATATTTTCCAAACCACATTATTATGCTGTCAAGATCGTCCTCTCTCCTACCATCTCCATTTACGGATTTAAGCGAGGCTGCCCGGCGAAGGATTTCGTCTTTGGTAATAATATCTCCCATCCTTATATTGGACAGAAGTTGATCGCCGGCAAACATACACCAGCCCTTAGAAGGAAATTGTTCGATCGTTAAATCTTCTATCCGGCCGAAACGCCTCATGTTGTCGCAGCAATCAACTATCAGCGCCTCTTTCTTGTCAGGATGGATGCGGACGGCTCGGCCTACAATTTGATAGAATACTGAATATGAGAACGTTGGTCGTCCAAACATCACACAATCAAGTTCAGGAAAATCAAATCCGGTAGCAAGCGTTGAATAATTAAACACGACCTTTAACTTACCTTCTTTGAAATCGGATATGATTTGCTCTCTTTTCTTTTTGGTTGTTAGCGATGTTACGACACCTGTTATGGCTCCCATCCTGGCATTCATGAACTCGGATATTCTATTACATGATTCGATAGAATCCATGCAAACCAAAATGGCCTTACGCTCGTTCATAAGCTGAAGAAGACGCTTATAGATAGAGTTGTTTAAGCCGTTTCGTACAATGCTTTCTTTGATAGATTCGTTGGTGTATTCGGCTCCGGTACTGTTTAACATCAGAGCCGATTCATCAAACGACCATCGTTCGTACTTAAGTGGACACCAAAAACCTTGAGAAGTTAGCTCTTGTATTTGTATTACATGAACTATTTTCTTGAAGAAGTTATGTTCGTCTTTCGTCAGCATATTAAGTTTGCTGTAGTTTCCTTCCAGCATGGAATTGTAGGCCCTGAGTCGGCAGGGAGTGGCGGTGAAGCCCAGCACCTTCGCCTCTGGGAACCTGTTCATAAACTCCATAAATTCAGAACCTTCTTCAGGAGAATATCCTGAATGACATTCGTCTATCAATAAGGTATCTATCCCTATATCCTTCAACCTCACCACATCTTTCTTTATGCTCTTTAATGTTGCATAAGTCATAGCCGACAGTTCCTTTATACCACATGAAGCAGAATATATGGTAGGTTTAGCTCCAAATGATATGGCTTTCGCATAATTCTGTTCCAGAATCTCTTTTGATGGCTGCAATACTAACGTCGGTCTATTTATCTCATGCGCTATCTTGGATATCAGAAGGCTCTTACCTGCTCCGCATGGGGCCACTATTATGCCAGGCTTCTTAGATTTTCCTGTAAGAAACTTAAGCCCGGCATCTACGGCCTCTTTTTGGTAAGGTCTAAGTTCAAAGCCCATCGCAATCTATTTTACTGTTTTTTGAAAGTTCTATTATCGCCTCCTTTAGCATTTCTCTCGCTTTATTCTCATTATCTTCAAACAGACATACACTGCATGTAGCACCTTTGGAGGGGTAGTCTCTGTAGGCTTCTGCTCTTTCTACAACGTATTCACAACAATAGTCGTGACTCATGTCTTTTGCTATACTTATAAAATGATCTTCTCCATCCATCAACACGCAATATTCAGCATCGTTTTCACATGCAATAACACCTTTGTTTTTTAAAATGGATAGCACTTTATTTCCAAAAAGTCCAATATAGACCCATATATCTTTCCCTGCATTTTTGTAAAAATCAGCCATTTCTCCTTTAATTACAATTTCTTCCATGATGTCCTACTTTATTTGAATCCGTTATTAAAATATATCCTCTTACAATATCTTCAAGCTCTATAGAATACAGCGTACCTGAACCATTTTCGTATTTATATAGCGCATATCCTTCTTCTATATCCAGTATCCTAACAATATATTTTTTCCTTTCAAACGGATTCATGAAGTAGCCTTCGTATTCATATCTTTGACCGACTTTTATTTTGTCGGTCTTCTTCTTCATCTTATACCGATCTATTGCCCTGCTTATTTTTATAAGAGTCGTTATAAACAAGTATGATAATAAAAAGACCGCTGCTCCTGCTATCAATGCTTCTTTCATTGCACCTCTTTTAAGTAGTTAAACCATATATCCTCCAGTCTTTCCTGAAGCTCAAACGCTTTCTTGAAATTCCCGCATCTTACAGCAACGTCTCTCATGTATTCTACGTTTATAACTTCCGGATCTTGCCGGTATTTTGTTCTTAACTTTTGAACGTCCTCGTATTTCATCGCTTTATCTTTTTAGACGGATCCCAATCCGAAGAGAAAGGGCATTCGTTTTTGTTATGTAATCCAAAGTCACAATAATAACACAGTGCTGACGGGCAGGGTAGCTTGTTTTGCGAAACAGGCTGGCTTAGGGTGGCACGCCGCTTGCTATATCTGGCTCCTTCTGCTCCCTGGATGTACGCTTGAAATGATTTTACACTATTATCTTCAAAATCATACATTTTAGATAAAGTGTCATTTAGCATTTCTATAGATTTTGTTTTACGCTCTTCATCCACCTTAACCTTTTGGTACTGTCTGGTCCTGGTAAAGAAATAGATGTTCATATCTGGCAGAACTCCACCATATTTTCTATAGATGTAAAACGAATATATAGGATGCTGTAAATTCGTTTCCAACTTCTTAGAATCAAAAACCTTATTACCTGATTTCCAATCTATGACATAATGGTGAACTACGTTCTTGCTCTTTATAGCCAGATGAAGATCCACCGATCCTACTATGTACACATGAGTATGAACGGTCCCATTTATATCAACAGGCTTAGGAAGACGGTACGGCAGCACAAAATCTTCTTCGACTCCAACTATAGCACCGTGTCTAATAAGTTTCTCGCAGGGATTAAGATCACTATCAGCTATCATAAACTTATTCCCGTCTTTTTTTAACAGATCCACAATCCAAGCAAGAAGCTCCCCGGATTGCTTCATGGCTATCATCATATTTTCCGGTGATTGCCAAGGTATGTCTTCTTGATAGGAATAGTAACTTATTGCTTCTCCAAGGTCTTTACCAGAAGGCTGTCTTCCGTTCTTAAAAAAGTATTCCAGTGTCTTATGGATAACCGTACCATAAGACGTAGCTTCTTGTTTTTCCGTAGACCTTTTGCCCTCTACGTAAGTCTTATACCATTTCATTGGACAGGTAAGAAACGTATCTATCTGGGAATAAGATATGGCAAGACGTTTTACACCATTAAACTCCTTATATAGCAAATGCGTTTCCGGGACCATCATAAGTCATTGTCTTTAAATCCTTCCGGGTAATATACGACATACTTCTTACCGTCTTCTGGTGTCATGGCAAACTGCATGTAGTTATTACGATTACAATGCTTGCCATCTAATCCTCGCTTCCAATACAGAATCCCGTCTATCTCCACATAAGACCGTCCGCGTTCGGCTCTAACTACGTCCGTGTGTAGCAGATACCCGTCGGAAGACACGATCCACACTTTATCCCCTTTGTTTAAATAAGATATTCTTTTTCTTACAACAACCTTTTTCTTATTATCCAATACAAATTCCTCGTCAGTCATACTCTTCATCCTCCTCTTCTTCTGTTTCAAAATCAATTCCATAACACTGATCATAATGATTGGTCAGTTCTTCTGGTCCTAAATCTTGTCCAAAATCCATATTAAATTATATACTTAATTCTCCTTCTTCATATTTTATATTCACCTTGTCACCGTTTTTGTAAGTTTTTCCAGACAAGCATCTTACTCTCATTTGCTCTTGTCTTCCATTTTTCGAAATATTTACCATATAATGATTCTTCCCTGATCTAAACACTATCTCCACCTCTCTGCCATTTAAATCTTCCGGACATTCGTACACCATTTCTTGTTTTAACTTAAGAAGTAATTTATATACGTAAAACAAAACGATAAAGAAAAACGACCCTATTACGACCCCTACTAAATGGGAACCCGAAAAGTACGTAGTCCAGCTATATCCAAGAATAAAATGTGTTATGCCTTTGAATGATATGATGTCCGACAAAGACATACTTAAATCAGAAGCATTGTCAATATCCGTATCCAGATCAGATCCTAATATCGACAACAAAAACTGTATAACAAAAGCAAATGATGCTATTAAAGCCATGCATAAAATTATATCATTTCCCATGTCCTTCTGTTTTTATTTTGTAAACAAGATCAGTCATATCTTTGATGGATTTAATATTGTCATCATTAACAACAATATTGAATTTTTGTTCCACCATCATCTCGAGTTCAATTTGATCAAGAGAATCTAATCCAAGTTCTTCAAACGACACATCTTCTTCATGAACTATATCCATTTCCGAATTAAGAAACTGAGTAATAATTATATCCTCTATTATCTTTCTGATTTCTACTTTTTCCATTGCTTTCTAATTTTGTTAAATAAATACGTTTTTATGTTTTTCAATCTCTCTTTGTCTGTTTCAGAACTTCCGGTAAACAAATAATCCGGATTGCCTTTAGCCGGCGGCGTAGGCAATTTAGATACGGCAAACAACCAATCCATTTCCTTATTCTTCTTAGACTCCAAATAAGGCTCGGTAGCGATCTTAAATTTTTCAGCTATTAAGTCAAAGAGCTTTGAATTTTTAAGGTTCATATGGACTGAAAAAGCCTGAGAAGGCGGTTTCCATATGAAGTTACATAAGCTCATTGTATAATCTCCTGACTCTGCTATATAAGATTCCGTTACCTGAAGTATGACCTCTTTCTTGAATGAGGTGTTACCCATAAACCAACACAATCTGGATTCTGCTTCTTTTCTGCTGACACCTATGTCTTTTGAATATGATTCGTACATTCCTATCATAATCTTCAACGTTTCCAGAACCTCGCCTGTCATTTCCGGTGTCTCTATATAATTCACAAAAGACGTTCCTTTGTTGGTCAATCTCATCACGCCTGATTTTAATTTCTCAACCAGGCCAAGCTCTATATACCTCCCAGCATCTTCTTCCGGCATGGCTTCGATCATAACCGAATCTTTCTGTCTTATGGCAAGAAGATTAGCAAGATCATTAGGAGTCATGTCTGATGCTGCAAGTTGTCTGAAATTGATGTACATACCTAATCAGCTTTAATGAAAATAACATTCTTGTTATCTTGTCTATCAACATGTTTACATGGACCAATAATTATGTCTGTACATGAACAAGAATCGTAATCTTCGAATATACACCTATCGCATGTATCACCTTCCACACATTTTAATCTTACAAGTCCGGCAGTAAATACTTCTCCTACTTTAAATTCCTTCTTTTCCATATTTCCTCCTTGTTTTTAACTGTTGTACCCTTCTTTGATAATCGAATTTCTACCGGTAGATACCGACTGTCGAAGATCGTCATGTACAGAATCTACCGTAGAATACTTGTTTCTGGTTGTAAAAATCACTTCCAGCATCTCCTTGTAATCACCTAAAGCTACTTCGTATCTCGGATCCACTTTGGCTTTTCTTTCAGCCTCGGCATTACTTTTAGCCAGCTCTCGGTCGAGAAGATCTTCTTTGATTCGGTCAGCAATCATATCAAGCTCTTTCTTGATTACTTCGCCGGCTGCCCGAAGTTGACCTTCTACGTCGCCAAGCTGATCTTGGACGGTTCCTATTTCTTTCTTTAGACGATCGTATTCGTTAATCATACCCATATCACCTGCATAGCCGGAAAAGTCCTTGATTATTCTGGTTCCTTCTTTAAGGAGCTCAATGACTCGTCTTTTGCGTTCTCTGCTTATTAAAGACGGAAGACGATAATTCATATCCGCCACCGCCTTGTCGTGTATGGAGTTGATTAAAAACATCTCTCTTTCATCCCCTGCAAACTCAGTAAGAACCAAAAGGAATTTACTTATCAGGTATTCGTTTTCTTCTACTGTTAGTCTCATGGTTCTTATTTTTTTTAATACAATGACTGTTCTTCTTTTGTCTCTTGTTCCTGATTGTCCGTAACGTCTTCCACAGTATAGAGCTTGGGCGGCGTCGGCGGCTGGTTGGGGTTCACGAACTTCGTTCCTCCCTCCCCGTACATCCATCCATGCCCCGGCAGAATCTCTGGGTGGATTGTGTTAGTAAGCTCTTCCATGCTAACCTGCCTTACTTTCAGTATATGATGAAATACCAGTCCGGCTGTCCTGAATGATGTTTTGTTTTCAGTTTTAAACCTATCAAGAGTCTGATACCAATCTTTCCCAAATATCATATACTTATCCAGCCCGTACCTACGAGGATTGTGCAAACCTATCATTAACGTACATAACTGACCCAGCGTATCAGATTGGTAAAAATCAGAAAGACGCGGAGGTTGCTCTTGTGGGCTTTTTATCCTTCCTTCTATCTCTCTGTTGAATTGGGATATGATGAGGAAAAATATGTTTTTATATACTAATTTAGCTTCGTTCATAACCGCCACCAAATCATCTATAGCCGACTTAGGATCTAACCCCATTCTTTTTATCAAAGCAATATGATCGACTTTAAATATTATAAGACGTTTGTCTTTGTGTTTGGTAGCTATATGATACACAGCCGCCTCAAACTCTTTTACCGTACACGGAGCATCGATGTATATTATATTATTTCTGATTTCACCTTGAAGGATTTCAAACATCCTCATCTCTTCTACTGTATTAGAATCTTGCCTTCTTAATATTTCAGGAGCCCGCTTTTTCATATCCTGGCTCATTCTACGAAGAAGAAGATCTTGAGGATTCATTTCGAACTCGCAATTAACAAGAAAATAATCTTCTGCTTGCGGGTTGATCATCGGATTCATCACATTTTCCAATATCTTTTGGGCCACATACGATTTACCTACAGATGGCCGGGCTCCTATGGCAATAGCATGTTGAGGGAAAATACCTCCAAGCAGAGCCTCATCAATATAATCGTATCCGGTTTTAGCGGGGATAAGCTCTCCCCGCCTGTATTTCAAGATATTCTCATACGCCTCTTCCATGACCTGTTTAGAGGTCTTGAATATCCTTCTTATATCTATCCTATTTGCTATCTCCTCGTGCATTTTTGTCACCTTTTGTATCCGATTTGGATCCCCTATTGGCTTTTACTGATTTATACCTAAGACCGTTCTTGGTATGAGAACAATCCTTGCCTTTTCTCCAGCCCTTACCCTTCTTCTTGTCCGTTTCGTAGTTTTTACGACCAAGCTCCCGGCGTTTGGCTTTCTGTTCCGGTCTGGCATTTATCTCCTTGTCCTTTTTAGCCTTTTTCTTCCTGGCTTCTGGATGAGTCCTGTAGTACTCTGTTGATCTGCCCATGTGCTTATATTTTTTTTGATTAATAATAGCACAAAGATAGGCAATTCGCGCCCTATTTCAACCTGCCGTAGCTCATATCAGGATCACACCAGACATACCCATCTTTCTCATCATGGAGATACTCAGGACATCCTCTACATGCGCTACTTCCTGACACTATTTGATTGTTCTTATTAGGGCACTTATCTCCAGGCTTATGCCATTCTATTCTCGAACCTGATCGCTCTTTGTTTACATGACAGAACTGAAAGACTTTTCCCATCGTCTTCTCGCCAAACATACCTATATGTGTGTACTCTTCCGGTATAGCGAGAAATTCAGATAAATCTTTATACATCCTTTCCCGTTCCTCCGGCGTAGACCATAGTCTGTCAAGTTCGGCATGGACTCTTATCTTAAGAGATCTCAGTGATGGCCCTGCAAGCCGGCCTTTAGCTTTTCCCTTATTCGGCCCTGATTCATGAACACCGACATAAGCGTTGCATGGTTTGCACATCATAACCATCCCTAAGCCTTTTCTGTTATATACTTTATCGGCATTGATCAACTCGGTTTCTCTTCCGCAATAAGGACAAATTTCGCCTCTTAAAACCCGTTGTTGGCGCTCATTAAGTCCCATACCCTATTCTTTTGTTTTTCTTTAAACTTTTCATACAAACTGTTTTCAGTTTCCATTTCCGAAATCTCCACCTCTACATCCTCTCTTTTGAAAATTACTTTCTTGGCTGTCGGATACGCACATTTAGAGATACGAATAGCATTACGAATAGCGTAAACAAAATACGTTTCTGGTGACGATTCGATCACCACTACCTCGTTTAAAGTGTTTTTGTAATTTTCCATATTATCTGCTTGCTTCAATTATATAACCAGGATGATCTTCACACGCCTCTTTGTATTCGATAAGAAACTTAAGAAATGAATCATAAGACCCCCATCCGTTTTCCGGCTCGTATCTCAAAAGACTTTTTCTCTTAGAGATCATAATACATATACCTTTTGTAAGTACATTCTTCATCTCATTGGTATATATTTCTTTATACAATTCTTCTGGTCTCCAAACATAATCGTACAGCGTTTCTTTATTTTCCGATACGAATATTCTTTGTGCCATCTTATTCATGTTGTGGGTGATGTTTGCAACCCATTCACGATCCTCTTCTTTCTTCTTGTTCTTAATATAAACATCCAGGCTCATGATATTTCTCTTTTACCTTGTTACTAATTATCAAATCTGCCACATCATCTCCGTCTCCTACATTTTCAACATTTTGAAGATAGTCTGATACTTTTATCCTTGACTTCATCATCATCCCATCTATCTTTTTACTCCATGTCTTAAATGCTTGTCCTTTGTCCGGAAAAGCTACGGTCTTTCTATCTTTTAAAACATCTATCACTTCCGGCCTTAGATTCTGCAACCCTCCGGTGGCCACAAATAATTCATCTGGTTTATTCACAGCGCATATAATAGCCGTCTTTTCTGATTCCACCAGATTAACCACCTTATCCGGATACTGGCTTAGAAGATGCTCCCCGAACAGGCATTGTCTAAACAAGAAGTCCCTTGCATGCAACGAGTGATAAAACATAACATGAGGCCGCTCATCGTCACCGTCTTTTTCTTTCACTCTTTTTACATCAATCTCATTCCCCTGGCTGTCGGTCTTTATATAAAAGTCCATGATCTTGCCAGTTCTACATACAAAGTCCTTATCTATCTGCCAGAATATACAACACCCTTTCCATCCCCATAAGTCCATTGTTCCGACATGATACCTCCTGAATACATCAGATACCCTTTCTTTTCCCCATAGAGACGATAAAAATCTAAATACGGTGTTTCTGTCGTCTGGAACCACAGTCCTCTCAAACTCGCTAAAAGGTATGTAATTTACAACGTCAGGATTTACAGGAGGACGATAAGCTCTTATGCACTTATTTCCCGAAATCCAAAGATCTTTGTCACCTACATCCTTGCCGGTAGGTCGTTTATCATAACCGCAAGTTCGTTCATGATCGCATCTTCCAAACTCATTGCCAACGACCTGACCGGTCGCCACATCAATATAAGGGGTAAGGCACCGGCTTTTCCCGCAAGCCGGGCAGGTTAGCTTCAGTCGGCTCCTGCCAGGCCTGCGGTCAAGTTGAAACCGAGGTACGTTTTCGTATTTTCTAAAATTAAGCATCCTTAGCTCCTCTCATTGCTTTTTATATCATGAACCTTTTAGATATTTCCTCTGCAATATCATATACAACCGTATGATCCTCTTCATTGTATGGTTTATTGATATTCAACACTCCTTTTCTCACTTTGAATTTCTTATCTTTTCTAAGGTGATTCAACATACCTTGTTGGAACACACAGTCCGCCTTTTCAAGTGCTATACTGTCTTCTGTCCATTCTTTCAGCGTATATCCTTTGCTGCTCGTGCTTTTTGGAGAAAAGTTCATAATACGTGCATCAATCCCATACCATGCTTTAACCATTCTTCTTTCAGCTTCTAATTGAAATGCATATGATTCCCATATTCCCCCTGATTTAAAGTCGAGAATAACCACTTCTTCCTTCTCCACGTCTCTTACCTCCTTCTTCGGATCACCTTTTTTGAACTGCCCTGTGGCCCTTTGATACACGGCTCCAAAATAACCTTCTTCTTTGTACTTGAATGTCATTTTAACCATCGCATCTATCGGCGTAGCTACCAAATAGTCTTCTAATGACAATATTCTTTCAATCATCATCGGCTTAACCTTATACTCCGAACAAAATTTGGCAAACCTCATAATTCTGACAATCATATCATCAAGATCATCAATACTGTTAAAGAACCGATCAAGATTTTTCTTAGATATCTTCAGCTTACCTTCTTGCACTGTCTTAACTATAAAACTTCGATTTAAGACCATATCTCTACCTGTTAGGTACAATCCGTATAAGTAGTGCATGATCGTTCCCTTATCAGCTTCATACTGCGCTACCTCTTCTGGATTGCGACCAAGCATCTTTATCTCTTGCTTCCATTCCTGAAGTGCTGTCTTATCATCTACATACCCATCTTTGATTAAAGTTGTTACCGAAGCATATATCTTAGCCGTCCCATCATCCATCTTTCTTACATAAAAACGATTATCGTCTAATGTCAATCTTACGAATTTGGGGGTCTCAATCTTCTTTAACTCATCACAGATATAAAACGGCTCTAATGTTTCCTGATTTTCTGTAAACGGATTCGAATCTTCCTCTCCAGGGTTAGGATCTGCTTCCTCCGCCGGAGCTTCCGGTTCCTCCTTCTGGGCCTGCTCTGGCTCAGGCGCCGGCTCTTCAACTACTGGAACCTGCCCGCCTCTTTCTGCTATGTCTTTATTCTTTATTAAAGCCATAACTTCCTTTTTCAATTGCTCTGGTGTCTGATTAGGATCTGATACCGACATCACAACATCGTTCATCCTAAATAACGTATTTCCTTCTCCTTCCACCATAGGGACAAACCCTAAATCTGTCAATATTTTTATTTTCTGTTCTATCATAACATTGTCTCAATTAATGCTTCTTTAACATAATACAACACAGTTTCAGCTTCATCTATATCCGAAGCCGCTCCCTCAAAGTCAATTTCTCTCTCACTCTTTTTCCTTTTTACGTTGGCAATGAAAATGATTTCACCGTCAGCTTCTATTGTGACCTTGTATTTTTTTCTCATATCTGTCAATTATTTCAATAATCAACCTACCTCTTTCTTTAATCATTCCTCTACTTTCCATATCCAGTACCTTATTTATTGCATATTTCCATACAAAAGGAAATTCTGTTTCAAGTTTATCAAATTCCATCCGGTCAAGATACATGTCGAATATCGTATGCTCCGATTCATGTAGGAAAACTATATTATCTCTGCAAGTAGCAACCGACTTATATATCCTTTTAGGAAGTATGTGACATACGTTACACACTGTAGGAAAATGAATAGCCCTACCAGTCATAGACATCCGAATACTATTTAACTCTTCCAGCATAAGACGAAAAAACCCGGATAAATCCGGGTTTTTTAACTTTTTCTTCTTGTTGCTGTTTTTAATGGATGTAATTCTGTTTTTTTTCTTCGGAGTCAACTCTTTGCTCCTACAAGCCTGGCATAAGCCATGACTTCTTATCATCACTTTTCGTCCGCATCGTTCGCAGACGTATAGCTTCTTTTCCTTGCTTTCCATTCGAATAATAATGATATTATTGAAAAGAACAATCCCGCTGAAGCCAGTAGATAAGGTACGTTCATTAATAATTTAGATACCTCGTCTGTCTTAATCACTATCAGAAGGAAAGCGCCTGCTGAAAGCAATGATATTATCGCCACAACAAGCGCTATGTTGGAAACTACATCAGCCTTACTCTTCACTCTTCTTCTCGCCTAATTTTTCAGCTCCCTTCTGAAGATCGTATTTGAATACGTCAATGATCTTCGTTTCAGCAATAGCTTCGCAATTCCAGTCTCCTAACGTGCCCTGCATACCTTTAGTTAACACAGCCTCAGCGTCTTTCGGATTGCCGGCCTGGACATACATATAGCATGGCGTTTTCTTTTCATCCAGTGTAATGTAATTCACCTTACACTTATACCAGTGCTCAGCTTCTCCGTTGAAGAAGATTTCCGACACTTTAATAGGATTTATTTTAATAATGTCGAACACTTGAAATAAATCCTTGAAAATCTCTAAAGATCTTGATTCTGCCTCTGTATAAGACAAGGCATCTACCAAATACTTTTCAGTTACTTTCTTTTTTTTGCCGTTCTCGATATTATCAATCTCGGCTTTTACCGTAATTTCAAACCAGCGATTCATTGTATTAATATTTAATTAGTTGATTTCTTTCCTTTCTCTATACTATTTTTAAATCTTTCAGAACACCACTGCAAAACATCCATCATCATCATCTCATTATTAGATAAGATGCCTTTTATAATTAACGCCAATTGATGCTGTGACATTCTTAGGCCCATATCAAATCTTCTTTCCTCTTCATTTACTATCGTGGCTACGAAATACTTACACCCCTCTAAGTGCGTCAGGGCTTCAATCATAGCTTCTTTTATCTCTTTTTCTTCCATTCTGTTTGTTTTTTTGGACAAAGATATGTCTTTTGATAATAAAAAAGATTCAAAATGATTTAATTTAGCTTAATTACTACTCTTTTGATTCGTCCGGCATAGGCATGTCAAACTTTTTCCTGATAAACGATTCTGTTTCTTCATTGAATGGATAGGCCTCCTTAATAAAATTCATAGCTACCTCCATATCACCGTCTGCTATATCTTTATACCTTTCAAAGATACCAACCAGGTCATTGTTATATGAACGCTCTTGTTTTATGTTGTACACGTATTTCAACACCCTGTCTTTAATTTCATTGGCTTTTTTCACGGTGTCATTGAAGGTATTTATACTTGTCAATTCAGGGTTTTTATTTTTCTTATCTATCTTATCAAACTCTTCCTTGCTATATCCTGTTTCTCCTTTAACAGCCGGGCAAACACCCTCCTTCATGATCCAAAACTGTTCATACGATCCTGTCAGATATCTCGATTCTGTTTTAAATGCATTATACTTGACAAGCAAATTAGCCACCTCAGTTGCACCTTCTACGGTTCTAAAACCGATGCCGATATCTTTTAACATAAATACTGGAACTCCAGTTCTTGGATACACGACTTCTTTTTCGTTCTTTATATTCCAGTTTTTAGCTTCAATTGGAATACCTTTACCAGCAAGCTCCTTGTCTATATACAGACTTATCTCTTCGTCTGTCAATGCCACAATCTCATCTCTGCTTAAATCAAAAACTGTTTTCATTTTTTTTATTCATTAAATTAAACAACTTACTTCTTTGTTCAGGCTCCGTATATTCCACCCATATATCGGCTGCCACATTTCTAAGAAATTCCATAAAGTCTTGATGATCCCTGTATTCAGCAGAATCAACTTTTCTCACAAAACTTAGAATTTCCTTTAACATCTTATTGTTTTCTTCAAGAAGTTCTCTGTCGGTCATAACCTTTCAAATTTTCTTCTTATGGTGTTGATTCTTTACCGCTCTGGCTACCTCCGACAACTCCACGTCCCTTTCCATTGTTACCCGAAAATCTTCTTCTGTTAAAGAAAAAGACATAGTTAATGTAGGAGTATCCTTAAAATACCAATCACATAATTCTTTTAACTCTTTACGTTCATCCTCGTTTTTACATTTATGAATGGTAAGGTAATTCATTCTTTCCTCTTTTTCTTTGTCTGTTAAATCTTTTTTCATAATTCTAACTTTTAAAATTGAGTATATAATTACCTAAGGTAATAGATCATCCAAATAAGCCCATGATTCCATTTCATCTAATCTGCATAAAATACATCCTGGACGGCTGGATATAAAAGTTCTGTTCTCTTCCAATATACCCATAATTGGATTCTTTGATCCTATTGTTGATTTCTTAGGGAGAAACACAATAAAACGGTGGCAATCTGGAATTACTGTTATAGAATGCCACACGCTGTTAATGCGCCATTCTGCACCAGCTTTAAAAAGAGGAACAGCAAATTCTATATCTTGTTTCATGTCTTATTAATTGCTCCAAGTTGTCTAATCTTAGTTTTAATCTCTAAAAGTTGAGCGTTGTTGATTATATTCTTATTCATATTTTATTAAAGTTTATCTATTATTTTGTCACCCATTTGTGATTTTGTTTTATATCAGGTAAGTAATTTGTAATAACATCAAGTGATATCCATAACTCTGGCTCTATGCTGTTTTTTATTCTATCACTGAAAAGAGAATTATCATCACAATCACAATGAGAGATTGTGATATAACAATCTTGATAATCCCACCAATGAGCCGATTTAAAATCGTCTCCTCCATTCCAAAACCCTATTCTTATACCTCTTGGGTTGAAATCTTCATCTATCCAACTTGGGTGATAAGCCAACACTTCTTCTCCCTCTGAAGGTTTTTCCTCTTTGAATTTCTTCCAGTTCATCTCACCTTTAATTAATTAGACACAAATATACAAGTTTTACTAAGATGCCCTTCTGTCATCTCTTTGACATACTCCCACACCTAAAGTTCGCGGTAGTATGTCAATCTATTGATTTCTTCCCAATCTTTTTTAATCTTTGTTGGTCTTGACAATCGATAATCCTTTTCTATCGGCCTATCGAATACGTCATTCCTATATCCTTTATATCCTTTCTCGTAAATACTAACCCTTGCACAAAACTCAACCACATCGCCTGGTAATAAATCGGCGCTTTCGAATCCTTTTGTCAAATCAAACCACAAATGATCTGTTACTATTTTACCATCGAGTAACACGTCTTGTAAAAGTATTGTCTTTACAGGTCCTTTATACCCATCCCTGAATCCAAAACGAATGAATGTCGCTGTAAATACGTGCCGATCTCTTGATCCTATTATTTTCAGTTCTTTTCTCATTCTCTTTCATTTATTTGTTTCACTTATGAAATTGACAACATCCTTTAGATATCCTTCTGTCATCTCTATGAAATTCACACAATCTAATTTGCTTAACTTGTAAATCAATGCCGGATTGTGTACTATGGCTATAATTTGTGTTTGTGGTTTATGGAATGATAATACATTATAAATTTGCATTATATTGTCAATGTCAAGATTCCTGTCTGGCTCATCCATGAGAACCGTGTATTCAAAACTGCTTTCTGCTAATGTTATGCGGTTTCTTTTATAATACTTCAACAGACTATCAATCCTTTTAATCCAAAACGCATTTGATTTTTTCTTGTATTCTACAAGATCTTGTATTGGAAACGTATAATCCTTTTGACCGAACATTAAATTGAAAAGTGATTCCAATGATAACACCACTTTCTCTCCATAAGATCTTCTAATATTATTCACATACAAATCTAAGTTGCTGATGTTTTTCAATACACTATCTCGATTCATCTCCGCCGATGGCAATAAACGGAATACTTTCCCTGCATAATCGGATGATATGTCAATCCCATCAAGAACCTTGTCATCATCATCAAATATAGGTGGAAAATCCAGTGCCTCGATCGGTATTTCAGAGCACATGGATTTCTCACATAACGCATACATTGATATGATGTTAAGCAAAGTTGATTTTCCACTACCGTTTTTACCTACAATCACATTCACTCCTGGCTTGAAAATAAATTCTCTACTATTTTCAAACGCTTCTATGTCAGAAGCATATTCAAAAGGAGTTTTTGTATTGTCTTTTATTTTTACTGATGTTATCATTGTAATCCTTTTTAAAAATCAATTACCGCCCGAACCATGTCTCCGATGTGCTTGTTGCCGGTGCCCGTGAGGCCACTGGAGAAGACCACGTACCACGCGACGGCCTGGCTGCTCTCAGTACTGGACCAATACCACGTCGAGGAGAGGGGAGATGCCGAAACATAAGTGAATGCTTTGTTTAGTTCGTCCATATAATGGGCCATTAAATTTAATTGACCAAGAGATGGTATATACTCGCCATCTTCCAGCAGATTTCTCAATTTTGGATTTCTGGCTACAAGGCGTTCCGTATTGCCGCGTCCGTCAATGTCAAACAGCGCATCACATTCACGTTCGTAATATGTTCCACTTCCGGATTCTTCACGGCTATCATCGTCAAGCAATTGTATGATATCATGCTCCGTCAGTGAGATTGCAAATGACATGTATCTGTGCTTCAACCCAATGTATCGTACACAATCTTTGGAGTTATCGCCGGTAAACGGCTCTGCATGTCCGTCTTCGTAGATTATATACAGTCCGTCAGTTGACTCTTTCTTATCCTCTTCGGATGGTACTCTGTTTTCACATGTACATTTCTCACTTTTGGATCTTACGATTATATTCAATTCATTTAATACATGATTCCTGATGACACTCTCGCACGCTCTTCTTACAAAATCATGATCTCTTTGTTTGAGTTCATCATTCACCATGCATCTGATCCAGTTTTCTATCTGGTTGTCACCTCCATATGTATTAACCATGTACCGTTTTACGTGTTTCTCCAATAACGGCTCTATGTTTTTGATTATATCTTCTTTGGTAAGGTGAAGTTCATTTAATATACAGTTCCTTACCGCCCTGTATTCTTTACTTGTGCTCATGATATGCCCATTTAATACTGTGAATCATATTTTCTTTCTCTCCCGCTGTCTTCCCCTATAGGATTATCCCATCCGTATTTTACAGCCGTAGCTTTAAATAGAGGTAGCCCGTAAAATCTATAATCATCCTCATCCCAGTCTTCAAGACCTTCTTCCAGGATGTAGTTCCACATCATTACACATTTAGTGACTGCACCGCATTTACATTTTTGTATGTATTCTATTTTCATATATGTTCCATTTTCAAAATATCTGGGGACAGATATTCTTGCAACTCCAATTTGCGTACATTAAAGCGCCTCATCAGTTCCTAAAAGATGCTCGTTACCCTCAAAATGAATACAATAATCCCATAATGTTCCATTGGAACATTCGTACTTATAAGGCAATCCATTATAATCGTCCACAATTTCCCTTGCAAACAAACTGATATTCCATTTTTTATTTCCTTCTTTTCTTACCAGCACTTTATCAAACGGCTTAAACTCATATTTCGGTTTTTCTTCAATCCCGAAGAAGCGTTTCAGATACTCTTTAGCTTCAGGTTCTTTGCTTGCCTTTAATGCGTCAACCAACTTTTGTCTTTCGGACTCAGTGGCAAATCTGTATTTTTCTATCTGATTTTCCCAAGCAGATAAACCATCTTCTATTTTAAGAATACCTTTTTGATTTAAAGAGGCATAAAAAGACGTTAAATATTTCCCATGTGTATTTAAAATAAAGATATAGCTACCATCTTTATTACTTAACACCTCTCCATCTTTAAACGTAGTATATTCCGGGACTTCAAGAAGGAGGCGATTTTCGCTGCTAAGTGCTTTTCCTGTAGCAGAAAACCAGTCTGCCGATACAGAAATCGAATGAATTACAACCAATAACGGACAATTTGACGAATTGTCTTCATATACGATTTCTGCTCTATTTTGTCCTTTCTCTGTCACAATACGACCTGCTATTTCCCCTATGTTTATTTTTTTCGCCGTTTCTAAATCAAACGGAATTGTTGCTGTTCTCTGTTCCATGATCTTATTTGCTTTTATTAGTTCCTAAAAGATGCTCATTTCCTTGGTATGGAATACACTCTTTGTATCTCAAACCTCCCAAGCATTCATATTTATATTCTTCTTCTCTTACTCTGGCAAATAAGTGTAGATTCCAATTTCCCAAATTGCTTGCTCTCACCAAGACTTGATCGAATGGCTTAAAATCGCATTTCTTTTCTTTAGTCAGCAAGTATTCGTACTCACTTAGATATTGTTTTATTATTCCTGCTTTTTTAAGGTTTTCTGTATTAGCAATTCTTTCAGCAAAAGATTTTTTCTCTTCCTCTGTGGCTAATCTAACATACTTGGATTTATCCTCACCACACACACTTGTCCATATTGGAACTTCTTCAGATGTAATCTCGCCATATGCCGATATACCATATATGCATCCCATATCTCCTTCTCTATTAATAATACCATTATATATAAATGGGTTCCCAAGCGTGCTTATTAATACATCTCCTTTCTTAAAATACGCTCCAGCCTCTACTTCCAATTCCAGAACGTTGTTGAAAAAAGTACGACCTTCTGTATCGGCATATATAGCACTTATCCCAGATTCATCTTTTTTTACAAAAAGTAAATTATAACGATCTGCACAGTCTTTTGACTCATATACAAATTCTATTTTAATATTACCAATTAATACTGAACCTTCTATTTCTCCGCTTTTAATTTTTCTCGCCGTATTTAAATCAAACGGAACAATAATTGGATTTTCCATATCTTTTTATTTTTAATTATGTAATCAATAAAACAAGATGGGTTACTTAAACCCATCCCAGTTGTTTTGCTATTCTCTCCATTTCGTTATATGCTATCCTATGACATCCAGCGGTTAGCAAATCGTTTTCGTACCGATTTAGACTCCACTGGTGACCGGTGATGTCCTCCACCAGACCGTGCCGAAACTCGGCGCCCCGGTGCATTGCCGACACAGCCCGCCACAGTTTTCTGGCTTCTGCTACTCCAATCTTTATCTGTTTACTTGTCTCAATAATATTTCCTTTTATACGGATCCAGGCGTTAGGTTTTTCACCAGGAATATAGAAAGGTGTATTCAAGAAATTGATTTCTCCTGACTTCCACTCTTCCAGTTTTTCATCAAAATCCTTGTAACGGGCTTCTTCTTCCTTTCTTAATCTCTCTAATTTTATTCTTTCTCTTTCTTCCTCACCCTTTCTCCATCTTTCAGATCTTTCTGAATACTTAATCCATGTACCTTCCCCGCAAACTTCATCAACAATCACATTTACGGTCCCTAACACTTTTAATCCTTGATGATCCAATAAAATTTGAAAGATGCGTTTTAATTCATGTACGTGCTTACGCTTGATACTATCTTCGCTCTTGGATAATTCATGATTGGTTCCAAGCCAATCATTAGCACTCTTTTTAAGGATACTCTTAGCAGTTCCCATGTTAAAGAACTGAATGTAATCCATCATATTCCCAAAAGCGCCCCAAATATCTGTATAAGATAATTCTGTTTTAGCTCTTTTGTATTTTTCAATAGACTTCTTAATTGATTCCAGTTTGCTGGCAACAAACCTCATATTACCAGTATCCGATATATTATCCCCTACACTGAAAACCATTGCCCAAGTTGGTATCGCATTACGAACATAGCATTGATGTTTGCTCGTGGTAACAGAATAATAATCTTCATTTATCAGGTATGCTTTCTTCCCTTGTTTGTTTTTTACTATTCTCCCGACTTCAAAGTGATGCCCATAAGAATAAATACTTGTACCTTCAAAGAAGAAATTGCTCCCTGATGCTGATTCTTCTTGTTCATGAGCCCACAAGTGAGCGACCATTGAATTGTTCATATAAATATCTTTTTAATTGTTTAACTTACCTTTATCATATGACATTCTCTTTTCGTATTTTTCAATACGTTCGGTTATCATATCGCAGAAGACTTGCCCCTCTTTTTCGGAACCTCTGAAGTAACCAATCGTCTTCAGGATATTCCCGTTAAACTCATGGACAAACTTGTTATAATAATGTTCACCCATAACTTTCCCATAAACAAATCCTTGTCTAACGACTCATCCTTGAAACAACGGTTGTAATCCCATCTTACAATACGAAACAATGTTTCAAAATCCAATCTTTCCATATCCTGTATTTTATTTAAGCTCAAACTTAATACCTTCCGGCAACTGAGAGCGGTCTACCTTATTCACAAAATCATCAAACTCTTCCTGTGTGATTTTTTCTCCATAACCGTTCCAGTTGAAAGACAAAGTGTTCGTGTGAGAATAATATATAACATTATCGGTAGACAACCCATAATCAAACACACAGAGCATTATCTTCTTTTCTGCTTCTGCTTGTCTGATTTTCTTATCGTATCGCTCACAAATTTCAGCACGTTTTGCCGCCATCTTTGCTTTATGGGCTTCCACTCTGCGTTTCTCTATATTTTCTGAGGAATAATGCCCGGCTTTAATACGCTCTTCAATAAGAGATCGTTCCTCGTCCGTTAGTGTTAAAACAAATCTTTCTTCTTCCGGCTTATATGGATTAACCCACTTCTTACCACACAATTTTTCAAGTTCCGCAATAAGTTCTTCTGATTCTCTTTTCCATCTATCCACGATCCCCAGATTGAAAAGCATATACCTGAAATACAACTTATCCTCAGAGGCTTTATATAATTCTACGCATTCTTGTTCTGATATACGCAAATACTCCATTGCCACAGACATACCGCTTCTTCTAACGTGATATATGCCATTTTCCACCGGATACATAGGAGCACCATAATGGTTACAAAGATGCAACGATATGAATTTTGCCAATTCCGGAAAATGTTTTGCAACTTCATCATGGCAGCAGCCTCCTAAGTAATCCTCATATTTTCCATGCTTGTTTTTCCAGTCAACGTCGGCTGTTATGCTCCAGTCGCATATGTTGTTTTTGCAGTCATCATCCAAAGAGATTCTAACTGTTATTCTATAATCTTCTTCATTTTCTGTAAAGAATTTTGTACCTGAATAAAACAGTTTGTTTGTAGTTTCCATATTATTTTAGTTTAATCATTACACTTATGAAAAATAAAATCTGCACACTCTCCGGGAAGTGTTCCTGCGTCATTACAACGGTAAAACCCCTGCGTTCCCCAGTCTACATCTACCGGATAACCTTCTGCTGCTTCCAAGAAGCGTTGGATTTCCTCACATTCTTCATCCGTTAATCCAGTGTAATCATCATTGATTAACGGGCAAGCCCAATAAGAGGGCAGTCTGTATCTTATTACTTCTATCATGGCTTTATCAGTTTACAAATTGCATCTTCAAATACCGGAATCATCCCTTTTTCTCTAAAATAAGCGGTAGCCACTTTGAAAGCATACAAAGGATTTACCTTCTTAATTTCATGCAACGATTTATAAAAATCAAGTGGCTGACATACATAGAAGTTTTCATTGCCAAGACATCCGAAAACTCTATTCATAGTTATTTCATTGCAATTACTACCGCCTAATATTATTAAGTCACATCCGGTTTTTCTGGTTCCCAGAATAAATATCTTATCCTTGTTTCCCGGTTGCATAAATATTTCCTTGTCAATCCTAAACCAGTCGCTCTGGCAGTCCTCTACATCCCGGCGAACAATTTCGTCAATTTCAAGTGCGTATTCTTCTTGTGTTTTCATAAAATATGTTATAAAAAATGATAAATGAATATTCCTCTTATTTTAATGATGGTTCCAGGCTTTAAACCTTGAACCCATTCTATTAGTGTTATTGGATCTTTTACAACATATCCCGGATATGAATCAATGCAAATACGATACGCGTATCTGCAAATCCCATATTTTATTACATAAATAAGATTATGCCCATTCATATCTTTGTTAACATTCATTTTATCTACCCCATTTTGTATAGCACGCATCCATTCCTCTTTTACATCTTCTATATTACCATTATATATAATTTCATCATCAACTTCCCCCTTTTTCAAATATTTTACCAAGACAAGGGTCATTTAATAAATCCTTGATCTCACTCTTTCTGTCACATTCTCGTATTTCTTTCGTGTAATCTATAGATGTGTTATTATAGGAGATTTCCCCATCCATGTATCTCCCTGTATATTTCGACTTTTCTTCTAATTCAAATATTATTCCATTCATAAAGCATTTTTTAAATGTAGTTATATAACTTCTGAATAAAATCACTCATGGTATTGGCATGTTCTCTAAGATCATACCAGTCCATTTCTTCAATATCCCAAGGTCTATTCTCCTTTATACTTGAAATCTTCCAAACTTTCTATCAATGACTCGGACTCATCATCTACTCTCACCTTGTATAACTCAAAATCTTCATTTTCTGCCGACACCCATATCTTGTAGGCTTTTTCGTTGGACAATCTTTTCCAAACAAATCCGTCACTGAATACAATTAGGCTGCCTGTTACTATCGTATTTTTCATAATCACTTTCTAATCTGTTACTCTGTAATAATAATCAAGTTCTTCTCCCTTAAAGTTGTTCATGGCATACTCGTCAGCTTCCCGCCACAACCGGTCATACAATGCAGCCAGTTCACGATTGCTTTTATAATGTTGCCAGATTTTATGATTCAATACCAGCGTCAATTCTGTAAAGAACTTATAATCGTCTTTCCATTCGCTGAACGCACGTTTGTAGGTATCTTTGACACCTGCTATACCATACTTGTCGGCTATGCTGAAATCTTCCCAAAAGGTAGTTATCAGGTCATAGCCGTTCTCTTGCATAAATTCTTTAAATGTCATATACTAACTATTTAAAGGCAATTCCATAATTACTCCAAAACTTTACTTGTTGAGACAGATTCCACGGCATAGTTTTATATGCTTGGAAATATTTCCACTCGATTTTATCCTCAAAGCCGGGACAATGATGTTTGACGTAAGCATAAAACTCATCATGCTTCTGTTTTGCAAAATCATCCCCTTCTTCATCCAGCATGACAATTTTTGGTTTGTTTGCCTCCCGACATTGTTTTGCGGTTTGATAGAATCGCCGAAAGTGTTCGGCATAATACTCGTTTCCGCTATAATCAACGAAGGTAACTTTACCTCCATAAATTTTGCAAACCCTTAAAGGTTCCCGTGTTGCTCTCTTTACCGGTCTTGAACCATCCCATAGCCAACCACAGAACTGTATGCCATCCCAGACAAGATACGGTAAGTATTTTAAAGAAAAAGACTCTATATTCAACACCTCATATTGTACAGGATTGGTTTCTTGTGCTGCATCTTCAGCGGTTTTGTATATGGGCATACTTACCTTAAATTTTTCCTCTCCCAATTTGCTGCCAAACCAAAAGATATGTTCGGTATCCACGTTGTTTCCACAAATACCGGTATCTTTTATTCTCATGCCGCGATATTCTGCTTCACGAATCACTCCGTTTCTGTGCATAAATACCCTTGTTCCAAAGGGGAACGGGTAAACTGATACTTTTCTTTCCATATTGTTTTATTTATAGATTAAAATTCAGCAATATAACTATATACATAATTTTATTTTCCCCAGCACCAAAAATTTACAGCGTATTTCCCGGTAGTTATAAATATCTTACCTCCTCCTATCTCCGCAAGTATGTTCTCTCCAAATATCCTTGTAAGAAGCGGTATGTACTTTGCATCTATAGGTAAATCCTGGGTTTCTTTTATAGGTCTATATGACACAAACGCTTTGTTCTCATATACCATCTCAATATACAGCCCATCTGGTGATTCAAACACGTCTTTCCTTTTCTGCCTCATCCCAGATCGTATTAACTGTTCTTCCCAAGATTGAATATATAATTTTCTACGGGTCTCATTTATCTTATTAATAACCTCTTCCTTAAATTCGTAATACTCATATATACGACCTTTGTATTCGGCTATCATTTCTTTAATCTTACTTTCAGATGCCCATAACCCACAATACACATAGCAATCCAATAATCTATCTACTGAAGAAACACCAATCAACATCATTTTGGAAAATGGATTTCCCTCTTTTTCCAATTCTTCTCTTGCTCTGTCTGTCACTGCATCCCACCATTGCCCTTCGCATTTCTCTACCTCCCCATTATCAAGTACGACATCAAACTTTCTACCTCCGAAAGCTCCTCTTCTTTCATTTCTCTTTGCAAGGAAATCATAAAATATACCTCCTATTCTTCCAATAATGGTATCATCTCCGTACTTTGTGCTAATTTTATCAGACATTTCATCGAAGACAAGGAACTTCGATTCTCCTGACTCTACTAAGTATAATAGCTTCATGATTTATTTCTTTAGATGTAAGTTATTCCTCCAACCTTGATCTGCATTATATCGTTTTCAAGCATAATGAAATTATTTTGTTTTATGGATTCAAATATCAATCCATATACACTTACCGTATTAAACAGCCTAACAGTGTGAAAATCTTCATTTAGCCTTACTCTGTTTTTATCCCAATATCCCAAATCGTTGATAGTTATCGGGAATCCTTCTATGTTGTTATACCTGTAGTAATTGTTTTCATTGAAAACTATTTTCTTTATTAACAGGTTCCCGATGCTTTTCATGTTGAATCCGGACAACTCTATCTGTCCTGAAATATAATCAATCAGATTATTATGATATGTGTTTGGTTTATCTTCTTTCTCATTAATGATTTTCTTCCATTTCTTTGTTAAAGGAATCCGTATATCCATATATGTGCTAAATACTACTATAATAGGACATTCCCCTTCAAACTTCGTTAAATCTTCTACTCTCATGATTAACAAATATTTGTATTGTTTTCGTCGTTCACTATCTGACTAATATACGGCCCTGGCCACAGACAGCCAGGCCGACCTCATGGCAGGGCGGGCGCCGTCTTACTCTGGCTGTTTCACCCACTCTCTGTACCCTACATTAAAACCAATAGGATCGTACCTTTTGATCATAGAGCCATAATTCTCTCTACCGCAATACCTGTTCTTTCCTCCAATGATCCATGCCTCATCGTCTCTATCTGGAGATATTGAGTTAAGAAACTTCTCATAATCTTTTCTACTCTTTCCCCTGTATTATCATAATCACCTAAAGTCATATCATCATAATCCAGCAGAACTATACGAAAATCGTTTTTTTTGACATACACCTCCGTTAAAAACATAGGAATCCCATTCCTTTATACACATAGAACCGGTATAGGTTCCCGTCAGGGTCTACCCGATCCATGTAATATAATATCACTTTGTCTACTTTTATCGTTTTCATTCCTTGATTCTACTTATCTTTAAATTGTTATTCTTACTGTATTCCTTCAGCCAACTATCCGTTAGATAACGATTGACTCTATCATATTTCTTTTTCGGACCTTTGCTCCAGAATTTCCATTCGTTTGTAATATCGTTCCCATATTTATCAAACCAATAGATATAATATACTACGTTACCGTATAAATCCACTCTGTTTCTTTCCTGTATGATTACCTCGTAAGGTGTCTCTCTATCTCTTTTCTCCATCTTTGTCCTCCTTTCTTGAATAAAAAAAACGGCACCTATCTTCACAGACCAGTGCCGGCAACTAACTCGCATGGAAAACTACTTAACCTCAACTAATTCTACAGAGTTGTAGAATTTAGTGAAGCTACCAACAAATTCTCTTATATTTTTGTATTCTTCTGGTCGTTTTCTGTTACCGTCTTTTATGTAATTTACCCACAGTCTATCCTCTATGTTCTTAATCGCATTTTCTATAGTAAATTCGTCGCTGACACACATTAAACACGAAGATCCGGTTTTCTTATGCGGTTTATACACTCTTGAAAAAGACCACATTTTTATCCTGTCGTATATATATCCGTTGTGGGGATAAACGAATCCTATCCGGCTGTCACCTTCTTTAGCGTAAAACACACCTGGCTCCTTCCCGCCCTTTCTATATACTACAAATCCTTTTTCTTTTAAGATATTAACCACTTTATCTAATCTATTTTCTACGTTCATTTTCATGCAAAAATTTAAAAACGACCCTCATTATAGTTGCGAAGTTCTCCACCTTAACCCACTCATGAGCTACTGCTCTAAGTACAGACGTTTCATATGTTGGAACATTGTCTTCTTCAATCACCTTACAAGAAGCCAGAACTCCTTCAGTCGGCTTTAGTCCTCGGTCATGCAGCTCGCAGAGACCGTCCGGCCGGCGGAATGCGCACCACCCGTCTTTCTCTGTTGGTTGGATCATCGCTATTGGTTTTTCTTTCACTGCAAGATACCCCACCATCCACATTGTCTCTTTTAGCCTGTCAGCATATCCTGCATCTATGATAGCTTCTATGTCCTTTGGTGTACCAATACAAGGAACCTTACACATGTTCTTGCATTTATCACATGTACAAGGTTGCTCCCATCTGTTATGATCTATGCCTACCAACTTCTTTATCCGTTCTACTTCTTCTTTCATATTATACTATCTCTGTTAGTTTTTCATAATACAACTTCATTTCCGGTGAAGCATATTCCATGAATGCTTCGAATAAGTGGGGTACCTCTATTATCATATTCACATTACAACCTTCTGCCTGTGAAAGAGATTCAAGATCATTACTGTATGAACACGTTACATAAGCTCCTACATTAAACACATGTAAATCTAATCTTACATATTCCATACATAAATCTAACGCTTTAAACAAGTTCTCTACCTCAATCTCCTGAAATAGGTCTATAAACATCCTTAAATCCATTATTTTACCACCCTTTCTACATGTTTAATTAATACTACTGCTATTCCATTGCCGGTTTTTATCGCACATTCCGATCCCCTTATCCATTCTACACACCCTACATACTTTTCCGTAGCATGAAATCCGGGATTGTATTTTCCAGATGTACTGAACTCTACCGTATCCCCTACCTTCAAATCATCAAAAGCAATAGACCATGTGGTCCAAATTCTATCATGTCTCCCAGGCTGAATGGCTCCGATTACGCCTTTTTTACGACCGTTTTTTATCGCCCTTAGTATTATCTTCCTATCACCTTCGATAAGGCTGCAAAAGCGCCCGTAAAAGGTCAAATCAACCTGTTTTCCTCCTATTTCTTCTCTTATTTTTGTTATTCTGTTCATTTTCTGATTTTGTTTTATTTTTTTCTTTGTTTTTTCTATCTTCTATAGAAGATGATAATAACATTATCTTTTCTATGTTACTTTTTGACTGTAAAAAAGAATCGCATTTCATTACTACTACCACCTTCTTAAGTTCCCCATTATCGTATAGCGATACACGCATCATGTTTTGCGCCTCGTCCACTATCAGACCTGGAGTAGTCTTAGCCATTTTACGTAGCTTGTTATACTCCGGTCTTTCCATTTCCTCTGTTTATTACTCTATAGTATTTATCCTTATCCCCTTCTTTTAACTTCTCCAGATAGAAAATCCCATCATGTAAATGAGACAAACAAAATCTGTATCCGTATTTCTGTACTCTTCTTACATGATCCCGCAGTCTTATCTCTTCACTTTTGTCTTGTACTTTGATCTTAATACTGTCTCCTTCTTTGATTGTGTATAAAATAGTTTGAATCTCTTCTTTTTTCATCTTATAAAATATTTTAACGGCAGCACCTATACTCACGCACCACTACTGCCTTATGTTTAACAATTAAATACTTAACTCTTCAATGGTCAGGCCTTTTTCTTTTGCCTATTTTAACATTGCGCATAATTCTGTTTCTGACTTATATTTCGGATCACGCCACGCCCATCCGAATTTATCCAGGACATGATGATATAATTCGTCGGCCTTTGCCGTGTAAATGTCTTTGAATAAATGCTCCGAACCTTCCGGTATAAGCATTTCTGTTGTTGCAAAATCAGAATACGACAAACATCCGTAAGCATATTCTGTTATTTCACTCCATGCTTCTCCGGCTTTAAATCCAAATTCTTTTACAAAAGCCAAAGTTAGATACATATTTAATAATATTGTTACATCATATCCAGAATCCGACTTTCTTTCTATTATTTTCTTTTCAAATTCCTTTAAATCTTCAGGCCCTAAAAAGATGTATCCTGATACCGACCGATAATTAGCCTCCGCATACTTCTTGCATTTATCATCATTAATAATCTTACCAATGTTAGATAACATCTTTTGCCTCCATTCATCACAAAACTCTACCCTTACATCCATCCAATCAGTACCATAATTGTGATCTTTTGGATGTCCGACCGATATTACCTTTATGTTATTCACACCATATTCATAAAGGCGTTCGCCCACCTTATTCGCCCATTCCTGTACAAAAGGAATAAACTTATTGCAATAAGAATCAAAATCAAAATCTAATTCCTCCTCATATTCCGGCATCTCTTCATAATCTTGTTCAAAGAAATAGCGAGGATCTGCTATTGTTTCATAGAAACTTACGTTAATGAAACAAAACTCGTTGGTTGTCGTTTTTAATATCATAGCTTTTTGTATTTACGTACATTTTTCTTGCCATAGAATCTACACATGGCACGAATCTGACTATAAAATACTTTTGTCCTCCTGGCCTCAAAGTATTTAAACATTTCTTCATTCTTTGTTTCCCACACGTAATCCGTTTGAGAACTCATGTGATTTTTGTCCTTGCGTGAATAATGGTAATATGATACCACAACACGTTTCGCACCATTCTTTACAGGTACGATATTCACATCTATGTTATTATCTGTCATATTATTATCGTTTTATATATTATACAAATACAAAGAGCGCATACCTTCACAGGCCGGCGCTCTTTTCAATAAAAATGAAAAAACTAACATTACATAAACATATTGTTTTCTGCTCTTTATTACAATACTTTTGTCCCACAATTGCTATATCGTCCGTACTCTTTTTTCGTATCATTCAAGATTTCAAACACCATCTTCTTATGATCTTTGTTTGGTAACTTGTCTTTAACAGCCGATATCACGCTCGCTATAGACGTAAAGCCTGAATCTGTTATTGAACACAACAACAAACCTCTGTCGTCGTCTGTGCTTATCGCTGACGCCTTTATAATATCATTCCTATATATTCTCATAATCTTTCGTTTTATTGTCTACAAACTTATCTATATCGTCTCTTATTCTTTTTAGCACTCCGGCTATAATTTCCGGCATCTCTCCTTCGGTACGGTTCAGAGTTTCTATCACCCCATCAATCCTACCAATTTGACGCCATAAGAAATTGGCGTCTTTCGCATTAAATTCCCTCATCATGTCTTATTTTACAGTAAACAACTTGCTTTTTTAAGCACCAGTCTTGCGATTCTGAGAGTGAACACCGTTCGGAGTTGTTAAAAAATATACAATCTTTGCAGAACATAAGAGGATCTTCGTCGTCACCAACTACTTTGACATCATACTCTATACCATACAATTTTAATCTAAATACATCCCCTGCTTCTTTAGAAGACAAATCCATGTTCGGACCGAATGTTATTACTTCCATATAATTATGTTTTATTGTTTGTGAGATGCCCAGAATCGAACCAGGACCGGCACATACGCACCGGCACGCCGCGTCATCCCTCTATGATACAGAAATAGGCATGTCTATCCTCACGAACCGACATGCCAAAACCCAAAACTTAATTTGATGAATAAAATAGATTAACAAAAATACTATTCTAATTCTTTTATAATATCTTTCACAATATTCAGCCTCACCTCCTTCGTTTCTGGACTAAGACGACCAAACCACCCATAAAACGTTCTTGCTTCCTCTGGTTCTGTGGCCATACTTATCTTCTCCTCCAATTCCGGGAAATATATTCTCACCATTTCGTCTGAACAAAACTCATATATATTTTTATGTGTTTTGAGATACATAAACACTACATTTCTTAACGCAACACATATGTATTCCCCATCCTCTAACCTATCAATCATCTCATATACCTTTTTCCATATGAATAATCGCTCTTCTTTTGTAAACATATCCTTCTTTATTTTTATGGTATTATTTGACTGTATGCAGACTTTTCCATGTACACAACACTATGTTCCTGTCCAAGTATTTTCTTTGCTGCTTCTTTCTTTATCGCGCAATATCTCCCTGTACGATACGGATTCTTTTGATCTGATCCATCCTCGACTTCGATAATAAAACAACCTCCGTCATCTATTATCTTTTTGCAATTGTCACATATTTCTCCCGTGCATATATGATGCGGCGCCTGCCCTTTGATGTTATTCCCTAATAAAGCAATCCCCATCTCTTCGCCACATATCATGCAGACTTCTATAGACGGATTCAATCCGTGTTCTGGATGTAATGTAATACCATCTTTCATTTTCTTTCCTCCTTCATTAATTCTATTATAAACTTTTTATCTTGTTCCCACAATGGCAGCCCTTCTTTTACTGTGTATGCCACTGTTTCCCTCTCTCCTATTAATCGCACGGCAATCTCTCTTGCTTTCAAGTCATCCTCCTCATGCGATTTATTTATTAAATCATAGGCACATGATTCCACCTTTTGCCTTTCGATTATTATCGAACCCATTAACTCGCTTATATACGATCCTAAAAACGATAAGACATTAATAGCTTTCCCAATATCATTTGAAATAGCACTTGCTAAATACATCTTATCCATATACTCCGGCAAAGCCTCGTATGCCGTTTCTATGTTTTTATACTGATTTTCGTTTACCTCCCTTTTAATCAGTTCTTCAAATTCTTCTTTTAACATGTTCTTCCCTATTTTAATGTTGTGTGAGATCGCCGGAATCGAACCAGCCTACCGCACCATGAATCCCATAAAGCAAATGCTCCGATCTTCGCAGACGGGAGCATTCTGTCTAAAGCATAAGAAAATTAATGAAGAAATTTTTCTCACTTACGCCATAGCATCTAAAATAGCTATCAGCACTATTTCTATGACAAACATAATAGAAAATATCTTAAATGCCTTTTTCATATCGCTATCTCCTCCTTCTTCTTTATGTTTATAGTTCTTCTATATAGGACCTCTCCGGTCGTAATATTCTGTGCGCTTACACTAATACGAACACAGTCCTTTAACCAACTCGGTCTGTGTTTAAGCAATTCTTTAGCACTCGTTCTTAATATCATCTCTTTGGCATCTGATACCGGCATAGACCTGTTGCTTATTAGTCTACTACTTTTCGAACCTGTAGAAGATACCCAATTTATCCAAATATAATGTATTGTTCTTTCCATCTTTTTTCTTTTTACGTTCCACAATAAACTGTCCTGGCTCTGCTCCGACCTACGTTCCACCTACAACCGCAGGCCTTAGCCCAAGGCGCCGCCTACTCCCCCTCTATGGCAGCCTGTTCGTACCTACAAAGCCAGTCTCCATCTACACAACTATCACTACGCGATAATAAACATTTATCCTTATAACAATCATAAAAAATACACCTATCACAACTGTAATCCTTAACGGCTACACAGCTAACTACCTTAGCATATACTATACCATCACTGCCTTCTATCCCTTTCACCCCAAAAATAGAACCTTCTACCTCCTTACTCAAATCTAAGTCAGGCGCAAAATCATATACGTTCATGTTGTTTATATTTTAATTGTTAAACATTTCACTTACTACCAGCCTACAGAATACTGTTTTAAAACGCTATCTTACTTTATTTTGTCGGAAAACCTACATTTTGTTGGAAAACCTACAGAATACTGTTTTAAAACGCTATCATACTGTTTTAAAACGCTATCTTACTTTATTTTGTTGGAAAACCTACAGAATACTGTTTTAAAACGCTATCATACTTTATTTTGTTGGAAAACCTACATTTTGTTGGAAAAGAGTGCCCTCCCCCTCCCTCTCTCCAACTCCCGCTAATCCTCCGGCTTTCCGCATAGAACCCACGCCCTACCGCCTCACTACCGGCATACGGAGAGCGCTACAAGCTTATACTCTGGCATGAAGTGTGGGGTGTTTAGAGATAATATCATTCCATAGAGAGAATAGAGAGTCTTCAGCCCACGCCCTACCGCCTGCTCCTCCTATCAAGATAGATATTCAGACCTATAATCAAAGCCAGAAACAAAAAGCAAAAAACCATCACGATATTATACTGATCTGGTCCGTACTCTAACATAGACCTTACTCCAACCGATAAAAAATACAGGTCAGATACTAATAAAAACCACCACATAAAATAAAAAATTTACAATAAGTATGTCCGAAAATACGGGTGTTATAAAACATAACTAATTGATAATCAAGCATACCTCGTTTTTAAGAAAAATACAATAAGCCTGATTTTCAATCTATAGAGATGAAAAAGGCGGCATCCGACACCCTATTTTGGGTCAGAAAACCGCCTCAAGTTTCGTTTTAGACCAATTTTAACGACATGATATAGACAAAATACCGGCATTATATCCAAACAGCCTTATTTTTGTTTCGATTTGAACCAATATACGCATTCCTACCTTGTTTGTCGTCGTGTTCACTCTCAGAATATCCTACCCGTAAATAGAAAGAGTAGGATACAAAAATAGGGCTGCTCCGATATTCGGAACAACCCTACTCCTGTTTAAATACTGTTTATGTTTTCCTTCACGTATGTTCGTGATGTATGGACTTTGCGTTTGCATTTGTCCTTTCCCGTATCGGCATGATACGCTTCTTTGAGATCACGATACAACATAAATTCACGATACGCTCTTTTCCGCTTTTCTTTAGCTTCTTTCCTGGACAGACCGCGGACGTCTACCATATAAGATTTAAATTTCCTTTCCATGTTATTATATTGTTTATAATTTAGAGGTTGCTCCGGAATCGAACCGAACACGCATTCCTATTCTATACGAATTTTATGCTACAACCAACAGCCCGTAATTAGTACGTAGTTCTTGTGTACAGGCCCGTACTATGTTGTTATTATATTTTCCGTCTGCTACACAATTTAGCCACAAATAAAGGCGATTGTGTCCTTGCGTTTTGATATATCACGCTCCTACATGGTAGGCTACATGTTTATACCCTGTAATTTAATCTACAGCCTTGTCCTATTTTACGTGTAGGCAAGTAAGACACGTTTCGGTCTGGAGATAAACCGCGTACAACGGTATGTTTTCCAAACTGTACTAACATACCTAACATAAACCACACTTATTTAGTGCAGTTCATGCAGCAATACCGTATCTTTAATTGCCAACGGCTTCGATACCGGTATATCTATCTCCAATATGTAAAATAACTCTCTGTTTTGTCAGCTTCAGTCTAAAGCATACGCGGGACGTGCACCCACTGACAACGGCGTACAAGCGCGTTTAACGGTACGCGCCTAACCTTTTTTTTACTGCTGGTTGCTTTCATGTGTTAAATACTCACTCACGCACTTTGCAATGGTACGGATTGAATAAGATTTAATCTTAACGGCTACATAAGTAGCTTTATACTCATCCGTTTCTTTAACAAGCCACTTTGCGCTTTTTTTAGTCTCCAACGTTTCAGCGGTTGAAAAACCGAAAGATTTATACTCCCCGCCATAAATCACATTTTCCGCGCACCAGTCGGCCGTTTTTGCCTCTATTCCTTTCTCCTTGTCTACCTTGTTATCCTTATATACTTTAGAGTATAGAGAAAATTTAACAAAGGTATCACCCACTTTAGGCAACATTTGGCTACACACGGCAACCAGCCGTTTTTTGTCCTTTGCGAGTGCTGCAACCTTTACAGCATATTCGGCTGGTATTTCCAACTTCTTACAAATTGCTTTAAGATCAGAACCATTTGCAAATAAAGCATTATACAACTTTACCGCACTTACCAAATTTGCAGCATTTTCTTTAATAACAGCATTCTGTAGTTTGTTTACATTTTTTTTCGTAATCATATCCAATATATTTTAATTGTTAAACAAATGATATTCAATTTAATGCCCCACAACGAAGGCAATTACAGATACAGATATAGTTAGCCCAACGGGTACACTATATAGGTTCATCATGTCAACTATGTGCTATCGCTTTAACACATTGCAAATATACTACATTTATTAATACTACATATATATATGCTATCTTTTTTTTGTTAACTTGTATTAATTTCGGTTCTATTATCTGATTATCAGCAAGTTATAAAACACACAAGAGCGGTATTATACGCGTACATTAATATGTAGAATATATGTTTATTTAAGTGGTTTATAATCAATATGTTATAATAATACATTGATTATCAATAATTTAAATAAGATGTTGATAATCAGAGAGTTTGTAGGTTTGAGGTAAAAACGCGTTTACGGTTTTCAAGCGAAGGGGGTGTGGGGGAGAAAACGCGTTTCGGGGGCGGGAGGTTCGTGATAGGTACCCCCTCTCTCTCATCACATAAATATTTTTTCCCCTCTCTCTCATCACATAAATATTTTTTCTCATCTCTCTCATCACATAAATATTTTTTCTCATCTCTCTCATCACATAAATATTTTT